>Ga0157366_1000385_pt1 | contig 20237 bp, 17 predicted proteins | sample AttbisABBM1_FD_113149 | JGI IMG/M metagenome (GOLD analysis project Ga0157366, IMG submission 113149) | Fungus gardens microbial communities from leaf cutter ant in Botucatu, State of São Paulo, Brazil - Atta bisphaerica ABBM1 | ecosystem: Host-associated > Fungi > Mycelium > Unclassified ...
AATGTGTATGCCTTAAGGTCAATATGTATATCATATGTTGTATGATATTATCTTTTTCCAGAATGTTCTACATCCTTCCATACATCATGTGACTTGTGACCATGTCATCTGATATAACCTACTATGTGATAGCATGATCTTTATTACTCTAATCCTAACCCTAGTTCTAAAAATAGAATAAAGAAACATAAATCAAAAAGAAAATAGAAATAAGAAAAGAAATAAGAAAAGTTTAAGTCCACTTCTTGTGTTTTTGACACTATTACTCATTCACCATGTGTCTATCTCAAGGCTAGCATACTATATACATATGCCCTGATATCATACCCTCAACCCTACTCTTAATCTCCATCATCCATGCATGCATCATGTATATACCATAAGGAAACCATGCTATTAACATATTCCTTAACGTCACTCCATCTTTAGACTCTTCCTGATTCTTTTAGATCCTAAGTCCTTCCAGACTGCTCTAGACTGCTTTAGGCCCTATGACATCATGTCATGTGACTTCCTAGTCACATGCCTTCTCTCTCTCATTGTAGACTAATAATATAACTATCTATAAATATCTTACTGAAGTCTGTTCACACTTTCTTGTCTTATAATACTATATATCTATTCCAAAGTATAACTAAGTTTTTCTAGCAAGTTCTACCATATTTTATTATTATCTGACTATATAATATATGACTGTGATATTTATAACTATTATATATCTAGAGTCTAAGTTCAAAATTCAAGTTTATTTATCTAAGTTGTTTTTAATTTAGAGTTAGAGTTTATAAAGACAAAATCTGAAAGTATAGTTATGATATTCTCATTTAAATAAATATTCTATTATCTAATAAGAGCATTTTAACAGCAATTGGACAAAGACATAGATTTATGCTTCAAGTTTTAAAAGAAACCTAAGTTATATTTATAAATATCATATAGTTAAAATCTTATCTTCAAGAGAAGCCTAAGAGAGCAGAATAAAGTTTTCTGGAGGCAACAACTATTCTAAATACTCTAGAGTCTATTCTAATCTAGCAGAATAATGCTAATATAACTAGAAAATAATAGTATTGACATAGTTAGAGACAGTGATAGAAATATCTAGAATACTTACCTAGTAAAACATAAGATTACATAATAGCAATAGAGAGTACTAGTAACAAGAGCAAACTAAGGGCAACAAGTGTATAATTGTTAGCAAGTGATTATCAAGTATAGTTCACACTTAAGTTCATAGAGTTAAGATAGAGCTAGAATCAAGTATAGAAACTTATTAGAAAATGTAGTGTTGTGAACTTTGTAAACAATTTTAGCTTCAACTTATATGCTATATTATCTACTTGTTACTTGGTTGCAACTTTAGAAAATGAGAACAGAGTTTAAAATAATGAATACTGATAGAAAGTAAAATATGTTGTTATGTATGCTAGAGTTTAGTATTAAGCTATAGTTGATTATCAGACTAAAGTATCTACCAGTCTTTAATTACTAATATCAGTGTTTAAAACACTTGGATACTTAAGTGATGCTATTACTATATAGTTTAACAATTCTCTATATTAAGTAAGATTAATATCTATACTCAGATTCAGTAACTAAACAGATGTTTGATTAAGTTGATTTATGATAAGACATAAACAGAGTTTGGACTTTTGATAGAAGTAAACTCTACTATAGATGAAAAAATACTCTTGAAATTTAATATAAGTAAGTTTGTTATAGAAAATAAATTATTTGTGGAGTTTTTAAGAAAAGTGATCTATTATAAAAGACATTTACACTTGGAGTTTGAACTTGAGTTTAGTAATGAAGTTTGTGTTATAGTAATTATTTTAAGTTATAATGACTAGTGATGGAATTTACTTAACAAGAACTTTTGTAAAGAAACCTGACTTTTCACTATATTTGTTCAAACAACATTTCTCAATCTCAAACTCTATATACTTTTTACTAAACTTCTTAGCCTTTAAATACCACTAAACTTTATCACAAAGTCTACAGAGTTGGTTATAAACAACACAAGACTTTATACTCCATTATTTTAGAAAACTCACAGAATTGTTATTTTTTATCTCTTAACTATTATATATCTTGCTTTTTCAGGTAATATTCTAGTCTATTTTTTATACTACTAATGTTAGTTTGTATACTAACCTATTCTAAAATACAATCAAAATCTTCTAGCAAATTTTACAATATTCCATCTATTATGTGACCATGTGACTGTGACACAGAAGATATAACATCATGTTATGCTTTGTAACTTGTAACTTTTGCATAAGAGTTTAGAAAGACAAATTCTAACAGCTTAGTATTAAGCAGCCTTAAAATAAGAAATCAAATTGCAATATTATAACTTAGAATCAAGAGTTAAAGCTAAAGAAAATCTTATATTGTATTAATATAAGAAAACTTAATTAAGTTTCTATTACAATATAATCTACCTTATATACTTGTCTTAGTATTAGTCTATATATTGTGGTAACCACTAGACCAATGTCCAATAGCAGTACAAGCAATAAATCTCACAGGAGGGATATTTAGTAGGAAACACAAGTTATGTAATTCACAAGAGAACTCAACAGAGAACCACAATAATATTCTACTAACTATTTATATAAAGTCCTTCTAGATAATTCTACCCAGATTTCTGACTATATATATATTATCATTCTTAGGTTAGCTTAGTATTATTCTACTGGATTGCTTAGAATAGTAGCTATCTTTGGAAAATCTCATTCTATTTTTTTAGATTTTTTTCAAGATAAATTGTACTTGATATATTGTACTCCTATCATATCCCAATCTAGCTATATCTGTTTCAATCCATGAATAATACCTCCTTATCCATCTATACTCTCTGTACTCTTTTAGTATAGATTACAACCTCTATTCTATCTTGGATATTCTTACTAGATCCTTAATAACTTTATAAATCTCTATCTTAGATATCCAAGAATCATCTAGAACTAGGATAACTCACTTAGCAGTTTCTATTTCTAGATAACCACTCTAGATAACATACTTAGTATATAAGTTAGTAGTTATACTATAAAAATCTTATTCTAAAAATTGACTAAAAATATCACCATTTTTTAGTATTAATAATGATATATCTTTCACTTTCTGGTAGACTTGTTTACTAGGATATCTTGAGTATCTCTTTTAAAATATATAACTACTATGACTAGTAAAAGTATAATATATAAGCTAAAGCTAAAGATTATTCCAACCTCTGTATTCTGTATATCTGAATAATATAAGTTGCTAATTTGGACTTTCAAGAGCTTATTATCAGATCTTGGATAATAAGGCATAAACTGCATTTAATAGTTTTATAATATACTTAGGTTTTCCAAAGTACCAACTTTACTAAACTCTATAAACTTTGTTTAATCACTCTAACAAGTTCTGTTAGTTTATACTACTACTTATACATATTGTATATAATTTATATATAGTAATTTCATGTTTATTCTAAAATTATAATATAATATCTATTTAGAACTGTTTACTGTTTTCTATAATATATGATTATTATTATACAACCTATTATATATTTTTAGTAATGTCATATTATGTAATTTACTATATGAATATAACTATATGAATACTTTGGGCAAAGTAATAATTATAATATCTAAAAAGGAAAATAAAATAAGAGAATGAGAAATAAGAAATATTTTATAACAAAGAGATTATCTTATTTTTCTAAACTTTGAATTTAACAAATGATTATTATTTCTTAAGTAAGTATTTATCTTATAAACTACTTATTCTATAAATATATAGATTGTCTAAGAATATCTATACAGTATATATAATTGGAAAAAAACTAATTTTAGAGATAAAAGACTTGAATGAGAGCAGTCATTTTTATGATATTGGATTAGATAAGAATATGAGCTATATTACATAGTAGCTTGATTCTTTAATAGTATAACTATGAGATTGATATTAGATGATTTTAGAATAGTTAGAAAAATGATGGTAGTACATTTCTAACAGTTGATTAATATGAAATTAATATTCTGAGTACAAAATGATGGCTTATCAAAAATAATTTTTCTCATGACTGATATATTAGTAAGATAAACTAGTGATATTTTGGTATATGGAATGTTAATCAAAACAAACTTCACAACATGACAGCCATCTATCTGATTGGTAATTAGCCGATATCGATATCTTGAGTGTGAAAAATGGTGGTATATTGTCAGATGTCCAATGTGTCCAATCTACAGTTAATGTTATTAATATAAACTCTTACCATTTTCTGAATATGGGATGATAGTAATGATATCAAATGGCTAAGGCAAAGCTTATTCCCCATCTGTCGTACTGATGGGCAAACTTCTACCACGATAGGAAATGGTCTTGTACATCCGATGACTGAGAAGTACAATACTATCGAAGACCACCTTGCACATGATGGCTGATTTTGATTTTGAAGGCTGTCTATCCACGAAGACGTCTAGTTATGGGATAGTTCATGTTCGTCATCTGTTTCACTGCTCCTACCACTTTTCCTGAATGTACAGAACATATTACCTTACATGTTACGCAAATATCACATGTCAGATCAACTGATTTGCCACGATCATCAATCTAGCGTGATCATCTGGTTTATTCTGAGTATGACACAGTTCGCTCCAAAGATAGCCCGGATGCTGAGTTGTCCGAGCCCTAATCACGTCTAATTGGAAAACTGAACTTCCCTCCATGTCGCTTGCTGTTCGGTTGTATGGTCTACGGATTGGAAATCGACGCTATTTTCAATTACTGACGTTTTGCGAGTCATTATGTGTATGCTGTTAGCTAGCGTAAGTATTCAGTCGATGGACATAAATTGAGAATGGAATCAAATCAGGTTGATCGAAGTTAATCTATGATGATCATACCTATGCTTATCTCGGAAGGACAGGTGAACGTTCCAACTAAAGGTAGCAGATGGTATTTAAAAGACCCAGTCTGGTCCTCAGTGGTTTATTAAGACATTCATTCAAATGGAGCCAATACTTGAATTTTACTGGGCCTTTCGAACCATTTTTGGTCCCTCTGCGAAGAGTCATTTCGTCGCCGCACAATCGCCAGTGAGAGACATCTTCTTTTGTAATTGTTTCACCAATATTGACCCCAAACCCCCCATGTTAGCCTTCATCCACATCAATCCTTGTTATTGGGGGAGGTCCATCGGGCTCGTATTCAGCTGCCTGCCTTGCACAGGAAGGGTTCTCTGTTACTCTGCTTGAAGCGGAGACATTTCCCCGGTTTGTTTTCCCAAAACACTTCACAGTATCACTTCACATTTCTGCTGCTTCAGGTATCATGTGGGGGAGAGCATGCTCCCTTCTATGAGGCACTTCCTTCGCTTCATTGAGGCAGATGACAGATTTGACTCCTTTGGTTTTGTCCAAAAGGTAATATTTTAGCCGTCTTTCTCTTCGTTATCGAGTCTGATGAATTCTAGCACGGCGCCGCGTTCAAGTTAAACCCTCGCAAGCGGGAAGGATGTAAGTATCGCCTTGACTGTCAGTGCATGTGCTTGGCTAATTCTCTGAATCTCATCAGTTGCCAATTTTGTGTCCGACGACCCTACGAATTACACCTGGAACGTAGTAAGTCTTATCAGGGCCCAACCGAGGTTTCCATTATCTGATTTTGACTACCAGACACGAGCAGAAGCCGATGCTTTGATTCTTGACCGTGCTCGTGAACTCGGTGTCAACGTCTACGAAAACCACTGTGTCACCGAAATTCAATTTTCGAAGCAGCACAAGTACGCCAAACAACATCATCCGGGATTGGAAGAATTTAAATCTCTTCCCGCTTCCGCCACATGGAAGAACGTTGCCACTGGAAATGTTGGCAATATTTCTTTCGACTGGGTCATTGATGCGAGTGGCCGGAACGGGATCATGTCCAAGGCTCTGGGACTACGAAAGTATAATCAAAGTTTAAAAAACATCGCCCATTGGGGTTATTGGACAGGTGTGCAAGAGTACAGACGCCCTAGATGTCAAGTTCAATTGCCATTCTTCGAAGCTTTACAAGGTGAATATCGCTATTCTGCCTTATTCCTAAAGCTGAAATGCTTCCTTTGACAGATGAATCTGGTTGGGCATGGTTTATTCCTCTTCACAACGGAAAAACTTCTGTTGGTGTGGTCATGGATGAGAATGTTTCTAAGCGCAAAAAGGCTAGCATGGAGAAGAAAGGCGACAATACTTTGGTTCTTCGCCATTATCTCCAAGAATTGAAAGTCAATTGTCCAAATGTCAGGGAATTGATTGGTCAAGGAGTCTTGATTGAGTATTCAGGAGGTCCCCAAGTCAGGACAGCGAGCGATTACAGCTACTCTGGAACTTCATATGCAGGATTGAACTACCGTATCGTCGGTGACGCAGGGGGTGAGTTGAAAACTCAGTGGTGACAACGACTACTGCATTAATTGCCTCTCCATTCATGTAGCATTCATCGACCCGTTCTTTTCCTCTGGTGTCCATTTGGCTCTTTCAAGTGGCCTGTCCGCCGCAGCAACTATTGCAGCCACCATGCGTTCTGAATGCAGCCCTTCTCAAGCTGCAGAGTGGCATAATATACGGGTTGGAACCTCCTATACCAGGTTTGGAATTTTTTTCACTCAAGCGATTATTTAACTGAAGGTCATTCAAGATTCTTGTTGACAGTGCTTAGTGCCTATCGTCAAATGCGTGACCAAGAGCGCCCAATTTTGGCCGACATTGAGGAAGATAACTTTGATAGAGCCTTTGACTTCTTCCGTCCAGGTGGGATCGTTATAACTGTCACAGTCAAGCCAAACTCTGATTGCTCCATGCTTGCGCTCAACAGTCATTCAAGGAGATGTAGATGTCAAGAGCCTCTCGGAAGAATATCTCCGTCGGACGATCGATTTCTGTTCGCAAGCATTCGACCCCGCGAGTCTAGAAGACTGGCATAAGGAAGGTGACAACAGTATGACGGAGAATGAGGAAATCAGCGAGGAGGCGAAAGCAAAGGCTATTCAGCGCACGGCTGACGTAGTAGCTGCCAAGAAGACTCTCAGGGCAGAAGATATGTTCCACATTGGCAAGTTTGTTGGCGACAAGATAAATGGACATTCGATCCGATTAGAAAGGGGAAAGCTTGGCTTGGAATTGTAAGGAATTGTATTCGGCTGTATATTCGGTTGGTATGGGAGACAGTTTATTGACAGATCTGCGTCCGCTCCTCTCGGAGTTTTGCACTTGACACCTATGTACTCTTCTTTTTTCGTAAACTCTAAGCCATTATGGAGACAATTAATGACAGTGCGACAACATAAGATGATGGACGAGCCATCCGAGAAAACGTGGATCACGCAATTAAAAGATATTCGTATGTAGAAAAGACTTCGGACCAACTATCGGTCCGGCTTCCTCCAAGGGGGAGTGACAACCTAAGGCTTGCACTTGTTGGTGCTGGAGTCTGGCGGGATAGTAGCATCTATTGGCTTCCCATTGGGGGGCGGACTGCCAACCCGACCTCTGGGAGTAAGGTCATCGTAGTCGCTTCCCTGCGCACGAAGTTCCGCGTGCCCCATTTTACTGAGTTTCTCATCAAAATCCCTTTGTCTGTATTTCGTTACTATTCGTTCTAGTAACTCGGATGTTGAGACGCCAGGAGTGCGTCGGGTCGGGAGAAATTTTCCTAATTAACTGGGTTATTTCGAGACCCTGAGAGGAACCAAAGTTAAGACACACCAAAGCGTTTACATAGAGCATAAACGTCATCGTGACCAGAACTTAGATAGGGTGCCTCGTCATGTGCAACGTAGTCAATTTGGTATTTGTGAATAAAGTCTTCTTCAATGACCCAAGGAGCCCCTGGGAGGACTTCGTCAACCCAGCGACAGTGTTGAACTGCTTCGATGCTGGAGTGATAGAAAATGAAATAAGACCAACCTCTGCGATGAATGCAAACCTACCGCTCAATGTGGTCCATTACTGGACGACCTTTGTATTGATGAACTTGTTCATCCGAGTTGACTCCTACTATGAGGTAGACAGATGGAAAGGATAACTTGGCCTGTCGAAGTTGAAGAGCATGTCTGCAACAACCAAATCAATGTTACCTGCGAGAAGCAAATAATCTCTACAGACCCAAAATGAAAGAGGTCATAAACACCTAAGAATAAGAGTCAAGCTCGGTGATCCATGTTTGGAGGTTTGAAGCGTACCATCTGCGTAGATTCGAACCGGTCTATCCGTCGGGGGCGGATTGATTCTGTAATTCCGCGTGCTCTCTCCTTCGATTGCTTTCCGTACAAAATTCTGGATATCCTCCGCGCTTAACGCAGCAGGATTGAAGGCCGTTTCTACAATGGAGAGCACATTTGGCTCCCCTGTGGTAGCCACGGGGAAAAGATCGGTGTTCGGCGCATTGAGCCCAGGCGTGACATTTTGGGGAACATCATTCCGATCCGCCGTATGAGGATTGCTAAGGGTCGAGGTTGAAGATGTAGAATGGTAGGTATGTAATGGAGTTCGATGTATCTGTGTGTCTGTGTGGCCGCCTGCAGTACTGCTCTCTACATCTCCATCATAGGTGGGGGAGTCAACACCATCCGAGTCTGAAAGGAGAGATGCAACAAGGTGTTTCATCCTTGCCTGCGGGGGTTTTGCACGGAGCTGTCCGGCATTCACAGGACGAGAGGACAGGGGAACGGAAATTCCAGAGTCAACATCCGTGAGAGGGTCGTTGTCTTCTTCTGACCTATGTGAGTAGGACATAAGGATCGATCTTGGAAATAGGGAAAGAGCAACATACGCATCGTAGGCTGGTGAATCCGCCATTCGGGGATATTTTCCAAACGATCGCTTCGGGTGCAAAGTCCGGGTTACCGACATTGCTTTTACGATCGTATTCGATAACGGCCAAAGAAAAATCAAAGAAAAATAATCACGAGACAAGTCATGCCGCAATTACGTCACTGAACACCAGTCCTCGAAGCAACAACTGTCAATAGCTGAATGATTCGATCAAGATAAATTGATTATGGCCACACAGGACAGTCGAACTCAAATTTCCAACTTTTGTCCTCGTCCAGAAACATTCTGAGCACCGTGACCCTTCCTGACTACCTGTAATCTCCATTCTTCCTTCACCTCTCCACTAACAACTTCTGCACATATCCTCCCGTTCTTCGTCTCACGAATGCGTAACACAGCAGAACTCTCCCCTAAATTTTCATCCCGACTATCCGGTATGATCACTTTTAAATCCAAAGATGCCCCTTGCTGGGGGGGACGAGAGGCATTCACCAGAACCGTAACCCTGCTGGCATAATCGTATTCTGCTCCTCGGGCTTTCCACTCTCCATCACATTTCCAAGCTCTCTCCCCCTCGGTCGACTCATTCAGGTCTTTCAACTTCCAAGCGCTGTCTTTGTCAAAGTAAAAGTTCACCATTGCACCCCCACTCAATACAATAGCGCTTCCAGGACGAAGAAATAAAGGAACGGAATCATATCCGTGGTGTTGAATTGACCAAGATGGTCCAGTGAAGAACTCCCCAGTTAGGAGGGAGAACCAATCTCCATGCGGAATGTACACCTCCACAGACGCTTTCTCATCTACTGTGGATTCCTTCTGAATCGAACCAGAGTTCTCGGGGGCGAACGGCGGCGTAGTAGTCGAATAACCTCCAGATCCAACTGAATCCAGATCGGATCCACGGAATACAGGTGCAACATAAATATTTTCACCGAGCATATATGCTTCATCTACCATCCAGGAGTTTCTATCTTCAGGGAACTCGAAGAATAGGGGTCGCATCATCGGTGTACCAGTTTGATGTGTTGAGATAGCCGTTGCAAAGAGGTAGGGCATCAGTGAGAGTTTGAGGGAAATGAAAAAGCGAAGAATAGCTTCAGATGAGCCCGATGGGTCGATAATCCATGGAACCTAGGATAAGCAATTCACGGTTAACAATGTTCAGAAGCTTGGTTGAAGGAGGATGTGTACCCTGTAACTGCCACTGCCGTGTAACCTAGAATGGCTCGAGAGAGAGCCAAATGCGAACCACCGTTTATACAGCCCGGGCTCTGGTTTTCCTTCAAACCCGCCGATATCGTCTGTCACGTATATCTTTAGTTTAGCTTTTCTCAAAGGTTACATCAAGACTCACGTGCCCAATATCCAAAACCACTTGAGCCCAGACTGAGTCCACCTCTCAAAGTCTCTGCCATCGCTTCATAGGTACTCATGGGATCACCACCCCAATGTACAGGAAATCTCTGGCACCCAGCCGTTGCACTCCTAGCAAAAACCACGGCTTTGTTCTTTCCGAGTCGCTTCTCCAAGGTTTCGAAAGTGACCTTGTTGTAGAGATAGGCATAAAAGTTGTGCATCTTCTCCACAGAGCAGTCTTTGTCGTGGTACACCGTTGATCCAGTAGGAATTCGTTCACCAAAATCGGTCTTGAAGCATTCAACGCCCATGTCGATGAGTTTATTGAGTTTGGATTGATACCAAGCACAAGCATCGGGGTTGGTGAAATCAATGATTCCCATGCCTGCTTGCTGCGAGACTAAGTAAGCGCTCATGAGGTAGATAATACATCTGCACACCCAGTAATCGATTTGCCAGACACTTCCATCTGGCTTTTTAATGAAGTAACCACTCCTTGCGCCTTCCTCAAAAATTGAACTTTCCTGTGCGATGTACGGATTCAACCAGACGCAAATCTAGTCAAGTCTCGTCGGAGGATGTCTCACGGTCAAAAAGTAGTATTACCTTGTACCCCCTCTCCTTCAATCTCTTCAGCTGGCCCTTGGCATCTGGAAAATGCTCTTCATCAAACTCGTAATTACACCACTCAAAACCCCTCTGCCAAAAGCAGTCAAAATGAAATACTCCAACACTGATGTCACGTTTGGCCATGCCCTCGAGAAATTCGTTGACAGTTTGTTCATTATACTGCGTAGTAAAAGATGTTGAAAGCCATAGACCAAATGTCCAAGGAGGTGGCAGGGCAGCACGTCCAGTCAAGAGAGTGTAGTTCTCAAGTATGGCCTTGGGCGAGGGTCCGTGGATCAAATATGTTGATATTTTCTCAGATAGAACTGCAATATTGATACGAGTTGTCCCTTTTGAAAAGTGAGCAGAACACATGGATGCCGACACGCAACGAAAATATCACCTACGCTCGCTCTGAACTTCAAAGCTCACTCGACCAGAATCCGGTACAAAAATTCCGTATCCTCGCGAGCTCAAGAGAAAGGGAACATTTTTATAAGTTTTTTCGGACGACGTCCCGGCATCCTCGTTCCACATTTCAACAGCCTTCAAGCAAACGGATACATTGATCTGTATTTTATATTGACACTTGGATAGCTTTGCTTACCTGTCCATTCTTGATGAACGGTCCAAATCGCTCTCCAAGCCCGTATATCTTTTCCCCGACGCTCAGTTGAAATTGCATGGTCATCCATCGCTCGCCTTGATCCGGGTTCGTAAGTACAGCACTCGGATTTAACGCTGCTGTGTTTTTCTTGATATAGCCGATGGATCGCCATCCTAGTCTCGTCAGGAGAAGGTCAGGAGACGTGGAGCGCGTAGAGCTGGTTGGGTTCATCGCGTTCGCATGTGAGATGACATCGATATTGAAGGCATTCGGACGGGTATCAATTTGCAGAGAAATTGAAGATGTTTGCAGTGAAAGTAGGTCATTTTCCAGCGATGTCCTAATGATGTCCGAACGGTTTTCTTGCTAATAAAAATTGACCACCTATTCACCTGGGTCGAGGCGGGTCACTTACAATATGGTTCAGATCAACATCGGGGAAAAGCTCATATTCTGGGTCCTGACGAGAAGAAACTTGATTCTTCCAATGATAAGCAGTAAGAAGAGCGATTTCAGGGGCAGGAGAAGAGGCCTCAATGGTTATTGTAGGTGCATTCAAAGTATCACCCCGATGGTTGATATGTTTTGATGTCTGCAATGTGAGATCAGAACGAGTCCGAAAAAGGTAATGGAGTAGATCTTACGGCAACGCAGCGAACTAAGTCTTTCTCAGCTCGACTCTTGACTACTTCAGTGGCCCAATCGATATGCACTCCGTCGCGGTTCCACCACATCCCATTACTGAACTTGACCATGATGGTGTGTACTTGGTAAGGCCAGCCGAGGCACAATTGTCACGGGTTGGCTACTGATAATCATTGTGGCGATTCGTCAGGTGGATAGTAGAATAATTTTGATCAGATTAAGTTTGATTATATCCTCAGAGTAAGTAACTATCACTATCACTGTGCCTCTGAAATATTATACACATTGGGATCGTTTACAGTGTAGCGAACACTACTGTGCATACGTCAATGCGACTACTGGGTTGCAAATGTCTACTGGAGAGACATTACCATGATCTTTGGACGTTAGAAACATTGCGTACCATGGAGTACATTGTAGCCGGGTTCCGAAGTGCTTGGCCAAGCGCTATCCAGCAGCTCAGTAGCGTTGAGTAACTAGTCAGGTAATCCTCTTTTCAGGCAATACAATACACCTACCCAATTAAATTTATAATGTCATTGTCTTGGCTGACAAACTCTTGAGAATCAAGTCAGGTAAGTAACGATTTCTAAGTCTCTCAAGTCTGGTCAGTGGGTCAGTGAATTGAGCGGTGTGCACACGTTGTGGTCAAAATTTGACATCAAAGCGCAATACCTCAGAACTCTTACCATTGAGATGGACATTCATAAATGGTACCACTGCATGACTAACGACCAACAGGAGGGTAAGCATCACCTCACCTAATACTGGTTTCTACCGCCCGTCCAAGAAGACCATAGAGTGGAGGTTCCAACATACCAGATACGTACCAGATACGTATGCATGTTGTGGAGCCAAAGTTTAGGAGAGGAGAAACGAGCCGCCCACTGACGTCACAAGGCGCACCATCCAATATATTCCAAGACACACCATTGTCCAGCTGCAACGCTACATCCACTATGCAAACGAAAACTATTCTATTCATCACTCTCGCGTTTACGCTTTCGATTATAGCAGAATCGCCATGGCTTCCAGGTGTAGCGGCAGAGTCTCAGCCTGTATATGCAACGATGTCCATGACTCAGCTCAAACAATGGCTCGAAGATCATGACATTCCTCTTCCCGCTCACGCGAAGCAAAATGAACTTCGAGATCTCGTCGCGGAGAATTGGTTCTCCGCATCTGCGTGGACGTATGATCAGTATCACAACGCCCAACACATTCTCTCTGACATCCAAAACACTGCTTTTGAAACATGGGACGAGTCGTCCCTACGTGAATTCCTCCTTCGCCAAGGTATAGTCGCACCGAAGGGACCCAGGGAGCAATTGGTTCTATTAGCAAAGAGTCATCATAAAGGTTACGAATCCGCAGCGAAATCATTTGCGGATCGCATTGGCGCTTCTGCAAGCTCAATTTCTGCGGGGACGAGCAAGACAGCGGAAGGTTTAGCTCCAAGGGCATCTATTGGAGTTGCACAATTGGAAACGGATGTTGCGAGAGCTCTCGATCGGTCAAAAGATTATATCTACTCGACTTGGGATGATAACATGTTGAGGACATACCTGGAGAGCAAGGGGTTGATCAAGACTAAGTCAGAACAGAAGAGGGATGAAATGCTGGCGTTGATGGAGGGCCATTATAGCAAGGTCATAAATCCGATTTGGGAAGCTTGGAGTGACTCCTATATGGTGTGGAATACACACCTCATCATTCGACGGCTCTGACTGTTTTTTTCCAAATAGCATGAATGGCTTGTTTCTCATGGCATTATCAAGTCCGACTTCGAGAAGAATCGTGACGCCCTTCGGAGTCAATTGGAGAGGTATTATTATGGTCCACAAGATAGGGTCTGGTCAACTTGGAACGACTCTGAGTTGAGACACTGGCTTGTCGATCACGGGGTAATCAAGAGCGACGCTGAGATTGCACGGGACAAGATGGTGAAGATGATGGAGTACGTCTTTCAAACAGTTTCTGTGAGTCCTCGTTGACTCTTACTTGCAGCGATAATTACCTAAGCGCAAAGGATACATTTTGGGATGCTTGGTCCGATAATCAGATCCGCCAATGGCTGATAGACCATGGCTACCTACGATCTGGTGCTCAGGCGAAGCGAGATGAGCTCATAAAGCTGGCCAACGACAAGTATGCCGGTATTTTTGACGCCTCATAATTTTATAAGCTGATGATGATCAGGTATACGAATGTTATGTCGAGGACGGCTGCGTACCTGACGTGGCCGGATACCCGCCTCCGTGCTTTCCTCCGTGAACACGGTATTGATGACAGCAACTTGCCTGATAGTCGGACTGGTCTTCTCCGTGAGTCATTTCGTGCCTTGCGTGTGTAGTACGTATAAACCCGACTTTTCTGCAGAGGAAACTAGAACTCGATACGTCCAGTCTCACACTATGGCCGAGGCTGCCTTTCTCAAAATTCGTGATATTGTCAATGAGGGCGTTGGAAAGGCAGAGGACGCCATCCACCATATTATGAGCATAGTGATGAACAAAGACAAATTGTATGGTGGGTACGGGGAGACAACTGCCGCAGGGAAGCAACAGGCAGAATCGAAGCTGAAGGGGGAATTGTAAAACCATTAATAGTTCTTTGTTGATTAAGAGCAGTATCACAATTATGTCAGCACAGCGTGTGATCCTTGCCAGTGTGCTAAATGGCCTATCATATATCTATGCCACCACGACAGCTTAACCATGCTTCCTCCAGTTCAGACTCGATATACGACGGCGAAGATCTCTATGAGCAAGAGATTTTACGGCTTTCATCATCAGATTCCTCCGAAAGCCCCTCTCCTGCGATGCCCAAACTCGATCTTGCCCCAGATGCCGATGGGGCAGACGAGATGTCAAATGACTTTTCAGAGCTTGAGGAGTTGCGGAAGAACCTGCAGAAAAATCTGCGTCTGCGGCCGATTCGGTCAAAGGGGAGACTTCCCAAACTAGATAACGACGAGATGAGGATGAACATGCCTGGCGCGTTCCCCACGAGTGCGAAAATGAAGCAAGAATTTGACCTTCAGTCGCCCGTGAATCCTGAGACTGGCTTTGCGGCTGTCGCTAACCCACTGACCACGATGCCTGGGCATGCCAGGCGGGAGCGGGGAGCGGGCCAAGTTACTCGAATGTCAGGTGACATTGGAAGTAGTCCCACAGTCTCAGGCTCATTGTCGTCAGTGAGTACTACGCCGATGAAGCTCCAGTCGAAGCCAAGGAGCAGAACGAAACAACCTCCGTCCGCTCTCTCTTCGCTTATTTTACATCCCACTGGTGTAACTGGAAATGAAAACATCACCCTTTCACGCCCTCAGCATGTGAACTCTGTCATACCAACAATAAGTCCCGATTCTCCTCTCAGCTCGAACAGTCCAACGTCGAGTATTGTCTCATCGTACTTTACACCGGTCGGTGATACACCGATTACCTCCAAGTTTGTTTATTATGGGACCACTCTTTCCACCATTAGTTCCGAGCTGGAAAACGAGGAGACGAGTGAGACTCATACAGCTTCAATTCCGACACAACCCGGCTCGAACACGACCAGTCCTTCCCAGGATATGACACCCGACCACCCAGTTGTCTCCCAAAATAGGTTAACCAGTGATAAACCGTTGCCTATATCCGCCTCTCATCTCTTTACTCTGTTATTGAAGGGATTTTCAGGCCATGGACGACCTTTGGTCATCGATACCCGTGCACCAGCAGCTCATGCTGCCTCTCGAATACGTGGAAGCGTGAATATTGCGATTCCTTCACTTATCTTGAAGAGGTGTAGGAAAATGACCGCATCGAGTATGTTGCGTAGCGAAAAGTCAGACTTTGGCCCTAGCCCAAATGCTGTATCGGGGGGCGCTCAGACGGGAGGAAAGGGTGGCTTTCAGAATATGGAGGCTTTGAGGCAGTTTGTTGTGGGAGAGAGGGCAAAGGAAGACTGGATTGCGATGTTGAGTAGTTTGAATCGTGCCGGGAGGAGGACTGTTCCAGGCGAGTTGGTTTGGGATGGGGACGTGATTGTATATGATGAAGAAATGGATCAGGACGCAGCTGAAACGACGTGGATGTTCATGGAGGTTATTATGCCTCTGGTTGGTCGACACGGTGGAAGGGTATATTACTTGGAGGGAGGGATTGTAAAAGGAGCCAAGGACAGCCAGATGAGAAAGATGGTCGAATTTGGTCCTGCGGGCAGTAATGCTGACGAAGAGTATCCCATACACTTTGTGAGTGCTTCCAGTCCGTCGTTTTTCGAGGTGGAGGTTCGAAAAGTCTGTTCTAGGCAAAAAAGTCGGTTACGAGTGGCCTATTCCAGCTTGACACAAAGAGGAAATTACCATCTGACATTGAGCTGTCTTTGTCATTGCCATCCGCTACTGTACCGTTATCTTCTACAAGCCCAAATCCACTGTCAATACCACATCCACCATTTTCCCCTTCCCTCGCAAATTCTTCACATGACTCATCGATGCCAAATGCCAATGATGACATTCATACCACAAACGCAGCAGCGACCTCGATATCGGAATATGTGATATCCGACCCTTTCTATCCAATTGATTCCGCACCTTCACCTCCACCCTCTCATATCATTTTGAAACATCGCCAATCGCCAGGTGGTGGTTTGAAAGCCAAAAGGCCAAGTGCGCCCAACCTCCGACGAATAGATACTGCATCTGCCGAACGTCTCAATCCCAATTTACCTAGACTCTCAGTAAAGACAAAGCCCTTCCGATCTGCGACATTGACAATTCCGCCGCGATTGACGTTGCCTGCTTCAAACTTGCAATCCCCCGTGAGCCCATCGCATCTCAACCTTGTGTATTCAGGCCACTTGCCACCTGCCAGTGCTCGAAATGACGGAGGCTTTGATGGTGAAATTGGAAGCCTTGTCTCGGCGTCCTATCGTACACCATTGCATACTCCTGGAACGCCTACAACGTTTTTGAGTCCTTTGAGCTCCCATCCAGCATTACATGAAGATTCGCATCCCTTTGGATATGGATCTAGTTCCCATGCCGTATCAATTTCCACAACATTGGATAGAGATAGGACACTGTCACCTTCACCTACCACAGTACGACCTGAACCACCGTCAACGGAATCAGAGGCGTTACCGATGTTTACTGTGTCAACGATTCTACCAAACTTTTTGTTCCTTGGTCCTGAGCTGACGGAACCTTCACATGTAGAGGAGTTGAAGAACCTTGGAGTGAAGAGGATTATGAATCTCGCAGCGGAGTTGAACGAGGATGATCATGGGTTAAGCTTAAAGGAGCGGTTTGATCGGTATGTGAAGATACCGATGAGGGATACGGTTGAAGAGGAGAATGTACTGAAGGACGTCCGGCGAGTTTGTGAGATTCTGGGTAAGTATCTATTTCTCTCATATTTGTCGTAGAGTCCTCGGTTGTTAAAGCTCGATATAGATGACGCAAGGTTACGTTCTGCACCAACATACGTACATTGTAAAGCCGGAAAGTCAAGATCCGTGACTGCGGTTATAGCATATCTGATTCACGCTAACCATTGGACGCTCTCCCGGGCATATGGCTTTGTCCTCGAGAGGCGGAAAGGCATTTCTCCAAATATTGGGTTCGTCTCAGAGCTTATGAACTTTGAAGAACAGGAATTAGGAGGGAAAAGTATGGGTGTACATTCAAATCATACAGGTGGAGAAAACGGTGATGGTTCCGGAGAAATGACGTTCAGGAATATGCGTCCCCGTCGCGGAGAACACGCTCGAGAATCACTCCCGCCTCTTCGATCATTTTCAAATACCGACGCCGATGTCTTCACTGGAGTTGACAAATCGGATGATGGATATGGGAAAGAGGTCGGTTCGAAGAGCTCCGGTAGGTTACAGATGTTGAGGGCAGTAGTTGGCGATCAGGCACAGGAGACGGAAATCAAGGACGTGAATGGGAGGTATAGACATGCAAGGAGAGCACCTGTAGATGCAAATACATTGCAGCCGTCAAGGAGAGTTAGCAAGGCCGGGTTGGAGAGTTCAGCGTTCGAGTGCGTATGAGTGAGTGGATCCAGCCTTGTTTCGGTTTTTTTCAAATTGGTTCGGTTCGGGTTAGTCGGCGAATGAAGATTCGTTTCCTGGTAACTTTTTTTGCTTCTCGAATTTCTGTAGTTGTATAGTCTATCATCCATCATTTGGCTCGCGTTTTCCTATCCTATTTATTTTGATTTGTCGTCTTCAACGAGAATGTATACAACGAGAATGTATATTAGCATCAGTCTGTGAGTCGGATGACTAGTGCAGGTGTCGACCTCTCAATTCTATGGAAAGTCCAGTACATGATTTTATCAAATATTTGAAGATTTCAATGGTAATGAGCCAGCATAAGGAAAACTGGCAACTAATCGGCCTTTACACATGGATACAAACTTATAACTAGGCCTTAGGCTTAAGAAGTATACTAGTCAGGCGGAGAAAGCTTAGCTAGTCAGTCATGTTGTAGTCTACAAGTATATATTGAATGTAAAATATTTTGTAGACATAATAAATCAATATTTTGTGTAAAAGACTTATGCTGCAGGTTCTCTTGTAACCTATCCATACAAAGCAGTAGTATTGTCTAGTAAGGAAATATCTAGTTTAGAGATTCTCTTCTTGGGGATATTAGCTAGATTAGTTAGCAAGGAAGTAGACAGATAGTTAGTAGACAGTGTGACATTAGATAAGAAGAATACCAGCTAGCATTTACAATGGAGATTTCTAAAGAAATGTTTTTAAAAGATAGTTTTTCTATTGTCAAAAGATATAGTAGTAATGAACCAGAACATTGTGTATTTGGGTCAGTTGAATTTGGAAGAGATGATTAGGAAAATAGAAGAAGTAGTAGTTAGGATGTTAAAAATAATAACTGAAAATAACACAAAAATATTAAAGTTGTAGAGTATATTGATGATATTGATAAAAATAAATGAGGAAGAAGCAAGAAGATAAGAAGAGGAACAGAGAAGAGAACAAAGAAAGAGAGAAAATGATGAAAGATGGGAAGAAGAAGAGTAGAGAAAAAGAGAAAGAAGACAACAGGAGAATAGGAAAAGAGTAAGGATGGAGAGAAAGTGTTTTATGTGGAGGATTTGAGCACATTGCCCATAACTGTAGGAATATGAAGGAAGAGAGATCCATACAGAGGCTATCAAATAGATTTGAAGTTTTGAGAGATAGAGTAATGCAAAGAGAAGAAGGAAGTGAAAGAAAAAACAAAGTATATCTTAACTTCATAAACATTCATATTATGCATTTCTCAGCCAAACTGTTACATTGATATTTCAGATCTTATATAGTGGAGAAGTGAGTAAGATTCATAGCTTATTGATTGAAGTTTCCACTAGTATTAAGAAGGCCATATCCAGTGTTTAATATTATTATGCTAATTGCTATATCTAAAAATACAATATTAAGCAGATATTTAAACTCTCTTCCAAATTCTATTCTTATATATAAACAAGAAGAGTAAAAAGTCAAAATGAACCTGGATAGCTATTAATACTGCAAAAGTTTCAATATCTAGTCAAATAGAAGAGCTTTAGCCTAGAGGATAATTCTTGAGAAAATACCTTAGAGATATTTATACTAGATAAGATAGCAGAATTCCATAGACTAAGATCTAAAGTTCTACAGTTTATCTCAGTAGTGGAGTTTTCAACCATTAAGTTTCAAGAGATCTCTATTACTTTGAGTTGCAGCAATCTAAAAAAAGAGATAGATATAAGAACTTATTCTTTTACAAAACTCTGATATCCTAACACTATTAAAGTTTATAGAGTTTCCTTTATCTTTTAACAAGTCTAATCTATTGTTATTGTCCTTTTCTATTTATTACTAATAATAACTCTTCTTTCTTTCCAGGCTAATATTCTAGATGTTTCTATCAGTAATGTTTCTAACTATGCTGTCCTTATTATTTCTTATAAAGTAAGCTTGTTAAATATGCAAAGCTTGAATGCTAATTTCTTTATTTAATTTATTTTTTCCTTTTACTTTTATTTTCTTTATTTGGATTTAGGGTTAGGGTTAGAGTGATGTCATAATCACACTATCACACATCAGTCACATCAGATGACACTGTTACAGTAAAGGTCACAAGTCACAAGATCACAGAGAAGAATATAGAAGGTTTTGGAAAGATGATATCATATAATGTGTATAAAACACATGTTGACCTTAAG
>Ga0157366_1000386_pt1 | contig 20191 bp, 20 predicted proteins | sample AttbisABBM1_FD_113149 | JGI IMG/M metagenome (GOLD analysis project Ga0157366, IMG submission 113149) | Fungus gardens microbial communities from leaf cutter ant in Botucatu, State of São Paulo, Brazil - Atta bisphaerica ABBM1 | ecosystem: Host-associated > Fungi > Mycelium > Unclassified ...
CCTATCCGGAGAGAGAGAAGCTCTACGTAAAGTTTGAAAGACATGATGACTTTGTCGCCTTTCAGAATTCATTGATTGAACTTGACTTGTACGATGAACCTGATCGTGACCTCAATGGCAAAGAAAATCTACTTCTCCAAAAATTAAATAGTATTGTGAGTATCTCGAGTATTGGGCAACTGAATCACACTGATAATGATGATCCCCAGTTCGGTGAATATCAGGAACAACCATATCTCTTGGATCCTTTTCTGGAGTCATTGGTCACTCCGGTTGTCGAGAAAGTCAAAGCATTCGCTCGTAATTATGAGGTGGCTAGTTCCAGGGTGCCTTCTACTGGGAGGGTTGAACGTCTACTGCTCGTTCTCTATGGGTATATCAAGTTACGAGGTCATAAAGCTATCAGTTCGTCGATATTCCGTTTCTGCTTCCTGGACTTAATCATAATTTCCTCAGCAAGGTTCTTCCCTCACGAAATTGCGGACATGCCCATTGCTCTTAATTTCATGTCGATGGAACGAGGTATAATACATAAGAGTTCACAGTGGGCCCTTCGCTACGTGATGATGCTATGGCTCTCCCTTATCGTGATGATTCCATTTGATTTGACTCAATTTGACGATGAGTTCACTCTTGGGCATACTGCACGATCACTGGAAAGTGTCGGAAAATCGCACCTGGGAAAAGCAGGCTTAGAGAGGGATGCTGCTGCTTTATTATTATCACGCCTTTACACGCGGTGCGCTATGCTTGAGATGCTTGAGTTCCATCATAACTCAACTCCGCGGCTTCTAGGAAAGATATGAAGTATGCATTCCCAGAATTCGTTCGCAATCTCAATACGGAGATTCACTCTCAAGTCATGGATGTCATTACAGTATGTCTCTCCCACACAGATTATGTTTATGTCTGAGAGGACCCAGGCGATTGGATATCTTCAAGTAATAAATGAAGTTGTGAAGAACGGCCCAGTGGACCAAGTACAACTTCTTAAACCGAGATATCTAGAGATTGTTGGTGTTGTAAATGAAACAACAATCCTCTCCGGAAATACCTTAATCAGAAAGATGAGAGCAAAGCTCATGTCAAGGATAGCGATACGTCTACTCCCGGCACCTAAGATCAGAAGAAGAGGAAGAATATTAGATGACTCTGTACTCTTTCATCAAGAAGGGGAAGAGGGTAATCTTGACGAGTACGAAGTGCCAGAGATTGTCGAGACACTCCTCCAAAGTTTGTTTGATACCATTCAGGATAAAGTGAGCAGACAGTTCGTCAGCCGTCTACGAGGTATTCATCTTTGTGTAAAGGACACAGTAGTTCGGTGGTCCGCAGCCAAAGGAGTGGCCCGCATCGCTGAAAGGCTACCAAGTGATCTCGCTTCCCAAATCCTCGATACCGTGATGGATATGTTCAGTATTCACTTGATAGCAGCTGCGAACCTTGATGATTTGCCTGCTGTCGCAGAAAGTACCTGGCATGGGGCTGCCCTTGCATGTGCCGAAATAGCTCGACGTGGACTGGTAACTTTAGACCAACTTCCCATTCTCATTGGGTGGATATCAAAGGCACTCTATTTTGATCTTCGCAAAGGGTCCCATTCGATTGGCTCTAACATTCGCGATGCAGCCGCATATGTTCTGTGGTCACTTGCAAGGACACAAAATGTTGCATCATTACAGCCTTACGCAACCGATTTGGCCCACAGGCTAGTCACAGTCGCGTTATTTGACCGGGAACCCCACATCAGGCGGGCTGCCAGTGCCGCATTCCAGGAGCACGTTGGAAGAACGGTGAATGTTCTGAAGATTGGTGCTGTGAATTCTTACTCACCTCGGGTACCAGAGCCTGTTCCCCCATGGTATTGATGTACTCAGGAAGACGGATTTTTATGCCATTAGTGGAAGGCGAAATGCTTTTTTGGTTGCTGCGCCCCAGGTAGCAGAGTCAGTATGTGTCACTCCCGTTACTATTCCACATCCGCTCATTCCTTTGATTCAACGAAGGCACCTTGAATACAGACCTCACCTCATAGATCATTTATTGAATGTTGTTCTGCGACACTGGGACGTTGGTATGAGGCAACTAGGCTCTCAATCAATCCACGAAATATGTCAACTCGATCTCTTGGAACTCGGGCCAAGTGTCACGACTCGGGCGGTATGAGCACATGTCTAGGTATCAAATTACCGACACTGATACGCGCATGTTAGGGTGAACTATTGAAATCTTTTGACATTTCTTATGTTCAGGGTGGCCTCCTGGCTTTGAGTGAGATATCGGTAGCTTATCGAGACAGGGTGGACGATCCTCAGTTGCAAGAGCAACTCCTACGACAGGTGATCATCATATCATACATGCAACCTCGAACTCATAACTAAGGCACACCTTGAGAATTTCTCTTATTTGATGTCTATCAACAAGGACATCTTATTTGGGCCACGCAGCGGCATCGTGACCGCGGCAGCTTGCCAATTGATTGGGAACGCTATGACATTGACAGAAATTGAACTCAAGGAGCAATCTTCTGTCCCTAACTGGAGGAAGATTATCGATCATGGGCTGCGTTATAGACTCGAAGATGTACAAGAGGCTGCTGCAAATGCTTATGCGACAATTAGCAAGAGGGAAGACCTCTCGAGTGACATAAAAAAGTAGGTCTTGCGTTCAAATTCTTTGCCGCGTGCCTTGAGCTTTAAACTAGGCTCATCAAAGATCTCAAGTCAGGTCTTAGCATCGTTCAACAAAGTCTTCCCCGTGTCCTTGGAATCATTGATTACAAGAAATGCTCGGGAAGCTTCGATCTCGCTTTGGGATACCTCCTGGATAATACCAAAGCCTCTGTATGTGGAGTTTAATTCATGGTTCATGTGGTTGATCTTATGCACATCCCCAGTCTAAAGCTGTCGTTGAAGTGCGAAGGAATAGCTATCAAGCCTTACCACGTATCTTGCGCACGTTCTTGCCTGATCTGACTGATCGTGAGTTGACCTCGTTGATAACGTTTTTGACTTCCTAATGTATCAACCTAGGATTGTCTCCATCTGTAGTGCAAACCATTTTTGGTGCTCTTCTTTCTGGTTTGGAAGACTATACGATTGATGAACGTGGTGATGTTGGCTCCTGGATCCGCATAGCATGCGTGCAAAGTTTGACCTCTTGTATTGAAGGCTTATTTTCTATTGCGGAATCAGTTGATAATTTTGACGAATATCTTCCGCTTTCGAAGTATCAACAGGCTATTGCGGGTATTTTGAAGCAAGGTGTGGAGCGTCTGGACAATGTCCGACAAGAGGCTGGAACGTGTATCTCGCGTTTATTGAAGTTAGCGCCTGTACGACGCGTGGAGCTCACCTGGTCTTTACCTGGCTTATCACTTATGGAGGAACTAGTCCCCAGGGCCGATGAGACGCGATCTCAAGCCGTGGGAACGTCAAGGGGTGAGATCGTCAACTGGGCGGACGGAGCTTGGCTCTTCCCGCGTGCAACCAAGTTACTTGATGTACCAGAATACAGGATCCCTCTATTAACAGGTTTAATCTTCAGCCTGAACAGTAGAACCGAAAGCACGGTAACAGAAGCAGTTTTTTGGATGTTGGATTCTCCTTACACTCATGACATACTTACAGCAACGACCTGCTGCTACCAGCATTGCGACATACGCTAAATCCATCCCAGTAGTGAATGATGATGGGTATACCCTTGTCGACTTGGTGAATGATATCATGGGTACAACCAATGGGAATTTATCCTCAAATACGACTGTGATCCCGGTGTTGCAAACATTGAAGATACTTCTCGAGGCAGAAGCCCTTGAGAGTTTAGCTAACGCCACGAAAGGAAAGGAGAGGTAAGGCTAAAAATTAGGGGTGATAACACGTTATCGCACGATGTTGATTATTCAAGTTTATCTCGCTTGCTGGATCTAGCTACTAGGAATATCAAACGTTTGAAGAGTATTCAAAGAATTCAAGAATCGATGAAAATGTTAGTGAATTCTTTTCTGTTGTCATTTGTGATAATTGAATCTTACATATTTCAATAGAGTGGTGAATTTGATGAATGTTCGTAGTGTATCTGAAGTGTCTATTTCTCGTCTCGATGATTTCCTTGTGCATCCGTATCCGCGCGTGAGTGATTTCTGGACTCAATTATATTTATAAATTATTTCATGGTTTGTACAGATCAGGGCAGATACAGCCGAATATCTCTATTTGTTCTTACAAAGTAGTGATGTGTTGGAGATAGATGAAGATGCTGAGATTGCATTGTTGGAAACGGAATGGTGGGTTGGGTTCTGTTTAAAAAAAAGCTCATGTCAATTTTTCATGTTTAGGTCTTCTGATGATTTGGAGAAAGCAACTATTGCTTCGGAAGATATACGGAGATCTCTATTAAATAGTGTTTCTTGAAGAAGTCGTATCTTATGTGTCAGTCAAATAAAGATGCTATCTATCTCAAGAGCATCGACCGTGAGAAATTGATGCAATACTCGTCATCCATCCCAAGTCATCGTCACACCGGAGATTTGTTACAGGTTCGGTGTTTTGGCCTCTTACGTTCATTTACTACCAAGTGTCGAGTAGGAATTTATATGACTGAATTCAGATCTCGTAATAATTAACACATTTTATATTCCAGATCCTATAGAAAGATCATGTCTGATCCACGTATAAGTGACCAAGAGTTGGCACGTATAAATGCTGCCGCGGTAACAAAAGAATACCGTGTTCAGCCTCACTTGGGTATACCAATGTTCCAATCTCTGCTAGTGTTTTTATGTACTTGTTTTAGATTATAGGACTGTTTCTGCCATTAATGGGTGAGGGTAAAGGTTGAATGAGTTGTGTTCGTGCTCATATCGGCCTAGACCTCTGGTGGTTCTGGATAACGTCAAGGTTGCGTTGAATTCTTTCTTAATCTGTAGTCGATGCTGATCTTGATATACGATTACCCAGTTCCCCTCATACAATGAAATTGTTCAACTAACATTGCCTGATGGGACGAAACGCGGAGGTCAGGTTCTCGAAGTCCAAGGAAAGAAAGCTGTCGTACAAGTTTTCGAAGGAACTTCCGGAGTTGACGTGAAAGCTACTCATGTCGAGTTTACTGGAAGTAGCATGAAACTACCTGTTGCAGAAGATATGCTGGGTCGTATCTTTAATGGTTCAGGAAATCCTATTGATCAAGGACCGAAGGTGTTTGCAGAGGATTACCTGGATATTAACGGTGAGTAGATTGAATGCTCTCTTATAGGTGAGTATAAATTGAGTTGTGCCCTCTTCTTTTTTTCTTTTGTCTTAGGCTCTCCGATCAATCCGTATTCAAGAATCTATCCCGAGGAAATGATTCAAACGGGTATTTCGACTATTGATGTGATGAACTCAATTGCTCGTGGTCAGAAGATCCCCATTTTTTCGGCAGCTGGTTTACCGCACAACGAGGCAAGTCATCTATTCTCGTGTCAATTTTTTGGCCCCTGTTTTTAACGAGGCGTCTATGATGGCTTAGATTGCTGCTCAAATTGTACGCCAAGCAGGGCTTGTGAAACGGCCTACGAAAGATGTTCATGATGGTCATGAAGACAATTTCTCGGTTGTGTTCGCCGCAATGGGTGTGAATATGGAAACTGCGCGGTTCTTCAAGGAGGACTTTGAGTCTAATGGAAGTTTGGACCGTGTTACTCTATTCCTTAATCTTGCGAATGACCCAACGATTGAACGAATTATTACACCTCGCTTGGCTCTCACGACGGCGGAGTACTATGCTTACCAATTGGAGAAACACGTTTTGGTTATTCTTACGGACATGTCCTCCTATGCGGATGCGCTTCGTGAGGTGAGTTGACGACATCCTGTTCTTCCGCACGTGCAGACAAGCTGGAGAACAGGTCTCTGCTGCTCGTGAAGAAGTGCCTGGACGCCGTGGGTATCCTGGGTACATGTATACCGATTTGTCGACGATTTATGAGCGTGCTGGACGTGTGGAGGGTAGAAACGGATCTATCACCCAGATTCCTATCCTTACGATGCCTAATGATGGTAGGAAATAATGGCTGTCGATTCGTGATAGACTCATGATTGAATCTCAGACATTACACACCCTATTCCTGATCTTACGGGATATATTACCGAAGGACAAATCTTCGTCGACCGGCAGCTGCACAACCGACAGGTGTATCCACCCATCAACGTGCTTCCGTCGCTGTCTCGGCTGATGAAGAGTGCTATTGGTGAGAAGCTAACTAGAAAGGATCACGGTGATGTCTCGAATCAGTTGGTAAGTGATTGCGCAGCTGTGGCTGCTGAAGCTTACGCATCATGGAATTGACTTTGTGGAATTAGTACGCGAAATATGCGATCGGCAGAGATGCTGCTGCTATGAAGGCCGTGGTTGGCGAAGAAGCATTATCTCCGGAGGACAAGTTGGCTTTAGAGTTCCTTGACAAGTTTGAACGACAATTTGTTGGGCAAGGTGAGGGAGAAGCAGAATTTATATGAGATGGCATGTTGATTTGTGTGTGCGTACAGGGGCGTATGAGGCACGAACGATTTTCGACTCGCTGGACCTGGCATGGTCACTGCTTCGTATTTTCCCCAAGGAGCAGCTGAACCGGATCAATCCCAAGATCATTGCCGAGTTCTATGCGAGGAAGGCGATGAAAAAAGCGACGGCTGGTGGCGAGAATGTTGTGCGGCAGGAGGACAAGTTGGTTGATGCCTAATAGACGACCGTGTGTGTGCTGTAAAATTGGCCGGAAATGAAAAAGGTCACGTGAGATATGTCGCGTGGTATGTTTTTGTGCCGCGGAGAGAAGCTGTACTGTACGTGGTGAGCGCGTGTTGTGTTGCGGTCCCGATTTCAAGCGCCGACGGTCGTCTGTCCACGAAACCCATGGGTTTTCCTTATAAACCCTTTCCCTCCCTCTCCATCCCTTTCCCCTCTCCATGCATCAGCTCCCCCTCAACCACCGCAAGCGCAAGGCTCCCCACCACGACCACCACGACGATAACCCCCCCAAGGACCGCGACCCAGATGCCCCTCTTCGCCCTCTAAAGGCCCCTCGCCTGTCTTGGCTCACCCCTGCCTCCCGTCCTCCACTCTGGAACCCTCTAGCATCACCCCACGTCGACACCCCTCTCGCCTCGCCGACAGCCGACATAGCCGCTGTCTCATTAGATGTAGCCATCCCCCCCATGATCCCTCTGATCAACCGGCAAACTCTCAAAGATCTCGATTTAAATCAAATCATGCACAACACCCCCCTACGTGCGTCCTCTTTCGCCGTGCACCTACTTGATGTCAATTATGTATGTACACAGGACACGACTTGCTGTTCGACTCTGGCCTCCAGTTCAGACCCTCCAGTCACCGTCGGAAAAAAGACTACGCAGAACGCTACTGGGATGCAGTGTCTCGGGAAGTCCAATCTGGATGTACTTGCGTGTCCTACGATGCCTCCACTCGGAAATATATCCCTACAGTATGCGTCTGCACCCATGTGCCTTCTTATCCTATAGATGCTCCCCTTGTGTTCACCCTCTCTCCACACTGCGTCACCATCCACGCTCCACCTCGCGTTCGCGCTTTACTCAACGAGTTTCTTCAAGTCCTTTTACATGTGATACAACCTCTTTCCATGCTCTCAGGACCCTATTTAAATTCCGATTTCTTCCATGAACCTATACAAGAGCACGCAGAGCAAGCAAGCTACATTCGGTCTCTTTTTGACCCAGATCTCATCGAGCAGGAGCTCAAACACGATGCCTTTGATCCCTCTGGCCTTTTCGAGGTCATAGGGGCTACACTCAAAGCCCACTGTGCTCCCATGCGGGATCTGGCTGTGGATAGCATGGTCAAAACCGCAAAAGCATGTGCTTCAACTTCCAGTGCGACGACAGGGGACGCTGTCCATGTCATTCGGAATTGTCTGGAAATTCTGGAACTCATGAAATTGGTAAGTCTCATTTTCGTTCGATGCCACGCCTGTGTGTGAATCTTGACGTCGACAGGACATTGCAAATCACCAAATGCAAACCCTACGGCCTTTTCTCGTGTACAGCTCTGGTTCCTTTGAGCGAAAGATGTTGAGGAGACAGCGAAGCATTGATCTCTCACTTCCTGTTACCAAGAAATGGCTCCGGTCCGCACATGTCTCCTTCTCGTTGCAGACCGAACCGATTAAACACCCACTTCAACCTCAAGGTTTTGACTATAGCTCCCTCGACAAGAAGCATCAATTGTACGTTTCCGTGGTCCGGGGTATTGTGGACACTGTTTTCAGTCCCCCATTTTCGCTATCCACTGCTTCCACGAATATCCGGCCTCCCACCCTAGATCACCTTCCAGAAACGCTGTATCTCGATCAAGGACGTATACAAAATCATTCTTCCGAGATTTTGGATACTGTCGCATTGTGGATGTTCCTCCTGCTTTATCGTCAGCTCGCCTCATGCTCGAATCAAGGCAGGCATCAGAAGGAACACGTGGATGAATATGCGGCTATCCTCAAGCAAGAGATTCGAGCGATCGGTCCTAAAAGTCTCGGTACCTGCTTCCTCCAAGATGCAGATTCCTCTTCAGAAGACCCTTCTGCGTCTACTAGATCTGATCAAAGTCACCCACAAGTGACCGATAAACTTAAGAGTGCAGTAGATGACGTTGTATTGCAGATTGCGCGTCGAGCCACAAGTATCCCACGGAATCATCGGAGTCCTGAAGAAATGGCGTCGCCACCCACCAACGGGACCGATCATGTACCTGATGAACGTACTGTTTCGGTCGCACGAAAATGGATAGTCACTAATATGAAGACTGATTCATCGTTCAAGAAACTGCTTCATGGGCGGTTGAACAAAGTGGTGTTTGAAAGAGTCTTTGCAGATGTATATCCTGTGCGTGCAGCTTCTGCATTAGAGAAAATGATGGGCCAGGAGCCTGAGGGTTGTGGTGAGATGTTCGGTGGACCATCACGGCATTGTTCACTACCGAGATCATCACTGACCCCCTTTGAGATGAAGCGACGATCGGAGGCGGTATTGCAACATCGTTGCTGGGGGAATGGATTGGAGATATTGGAGGATGAGGTGCAATCACTGGTGCATAAAATTTCGTTGTTGGTGGTTGTTCATTTTAATGCCTACCTTCCCTTATATGAGAAGCAGGAGTTTTTGCAAGCTGTGTTGTAGACTATGAGGTATGCTAGCATGCAATTTACCTCTTGATTTTTTGCCCCTTCCCGTTCTTTGGTCGTGTATGGACCTGCATTTGGCTCACTCAGTGCCGAATAAGTCTCCCATGGTTGAATGGACCCGAACGACTATGTATATAAACATATCTTCCTTGGGCTTATCTTGGGTGTATAGTTGATATGGAAAGGATTCGTTAGCCGTGATTTTTCATCTACCAAAAGATCCTATCTTTGTAATTAAAATCAGAGACCTCCGATTTCGATGCATGTATACCTTGTGACAAGTTGATATATGCTAAAGAAAAAAACAATATATAATTATGCAACAATCATGATTTGCTCTGTGGAGTGGGTAAAAATGTCGTTGCTGTTAGGAGGAGGCCAGAGTAAGTGGTTTGATAGACAGACTACGTGATGATGATGGTAATAAGTACCCTCCATGTTTCAATAGGCAGTTGTTGTTGTGGGGGAAAAAAAGGAAATGGGCTTTCTTTGAACGGCCGATCGTCTCGTAAATGCAGTATAACTAAACTCAACTAGTTGTTGTGTCTATCACCCCGCTGGCGAATTGCTTCTAGCTCCAGTGTAATGGGAACTTTGAGCTTGAAGAACTTTTATTTTGGTGGATGGCACTTGCCATTGAGTTGAAGTGTTTCTTTATTTCGACCTCTGTTATCGCAGCTGTTCTTGGAACTATAGATATATGTAGAACTACAATTTATGTGGCACTACAGTGAGTGTTCTTTCATTTCGGTTACAACTTGGCGTAAAGTTTTTCCCAGAAATACCTCGCGATACCGGTCTAACGAATTGCCTTGGGATAAATATCGTTCGAATCCTGTGGTCGGTGGCCATAGAATCAGATTTTTTAGTTTCGACTTTTCGGACACCAGTTCTCAGACTCTTTAACTCTCCCCCGGGCCGTTGATCTGAACGAAGGGAAACTCATCCCCCGTGATGAAAGGTCCTACCGCAAGGCTGCTGACAGGTGTTCGATATGAATGTAGAAATCATTATAGTACTTGGGTGGCAGCGAAGCAATAACCGTTGTACTGGGACAGAGTTGCCTCATGATCTTCATTCAGCTTGCATGCCGTGTCTTGTAAATTCCGACAATGTCCCATGGCAAGCACATCAATCGGGCGCCTCGAGTTTACACCGGTTCCGGATACGAAGATTCTCAAGGAACCTTGATGGAGAAGACATAAGTTCTTTGTGAGATGACCAAGGTTTCGGCAGTTGCTTTCTACCTCGTGTGCGTGGCTCTCTGGGAGAGTTTCTGACTGGAAAGGCAATGATGATAACAATTGTCTCTTCATCTTGATTCGGAGTTCTATTATCTCCTGTCTTGGGTAGACTCGCTTCTGTGAGTGGATTAGCAGCGCTACCAGCTGCTCGTATCGGGATACATTTCTCCATCTACGTGCCGAGGTATATGACTGTCAAAAAGCTTCTTATCTAGTTCATGTTGCTGATCACCTACTCCTAGGAAGTTCTTGTCATGCTAAGTGATATGTGTGCTGAATTGGGACAGCATGAGGGCGTTCAAGAGCCTGCAGAGAAGTCAGAACTGTGGATCGCCAATGTTCGTTTGCCTCCTTCTCGAGTCAGCTCAGAAGAGGAAAGATATGACTACGACGGCACTTGGATAGTCAAATGTTCGGATGGTTTTGTCACTGACGTGCTTAGAACTCCCGAACCTGGTCACATTGCGTCGATGATTGATAATGTGCAAATCCTCGATGCAAATGGGGGCATCATGATACCATCGTCAGTCTCTTCAATGTCACCATTCATTCGCGCCGAAACTGTGACAATACCAACTGAGCACAAATTACAAGGTTATGCCATTCTCATATTCATCTCGACAAATGCTTCATTTTAGATCAGTGCGGTGACCTAGCAGACGGGTATGTGTCTTAAAACGTCTCTCTCCCCTCCCCTCTATCTGCGAATTACTCTGCGACTTCATTACCATTGCCCGGGATTCTGGTGGACGTTTATTGATTCTTGGCAAATTGGTACGAAAGCCCCGCACAGACTAACGGTATTTGCTCCCTCCCTCCCTTTTGTCTTCCCCTGCTGCTTCTCATTAATTAATGGCTTCCCAAATAACCATGCTCATCTCTGAAAATACAGGGATTTCGAAGAGGCAATGACGATTACTTCAAAGGCTAAAGCAGGTTTTCACTCCCGTCTTGATGATTTGTACCGGCGTGGGTCACGATTAATAGAGGAGAGCGTGGAAAACGGTGTCACTTCGATGCGGGCTCATGTTGAGGTCGATACCATTGTTAGGTTCTCTTGCCTCGATGTCGCCCTTGACTTGAAAGCTCGTTACAAAGATGTCTGTGATGTCCAGATTGCAGGTGAGTTCGATTGCTTGATCTTATCCTCTTCCCTTTCTCAGCCAAATCTGTAGTATTCGCCCAGGAGGCTCTGTTTGAGGGACCATCGGACATCGATCCAGGAGAAAACTATGCTATTCTCTGCCAGGCTATGAAAAGGGAAGGTGTTTCCGTGGTGGGATCAGCCCCCTATGTCGAGCCGACAATCTACCAGGCCAAGAAGAACATCCAGCTCATATTCAAGGCTGTCATAGACTCCCAAGAAGCTTTTCCCCGTCACATCGACTTTCATCTTGATTATAACTTGGACCCAACTGCAGAACCACTTATCCATGAAGTCATAGCGCAGGCTAGGATGTATTATAGCCGCTGTAATCTTGACTGTGCTTCCGAGTATGGTAAGAACATCTCAGAAGTTGGAAGTGCTCAACAAAACTTGAATACTACGCCACGACCCTGCTATGAAAACAAACATTTAGCCAGACCATCTATAACTATAGGACATGCGACACGCCTGCAGTTACTCCTTCCCAGTGAATGGCACGAGCTTCGTGCAGCGATCGGAGATTTGCCGATCACTATCGTAGGATTACCGCAGTCGGATATGTATATACAAGGGAGAGCTCATCAAGGTAACCCCCTGGGGCCACCACGAAGTACCCTACGTGTACCATTCATAGAAGAAGCATATGGCATCAAGGTGGCAATGGCAGTCAACAATGTGGACAACGCATTCACGCCACAGGGAACGTTGGATCCTCTAAGTTCCCTCGTTACCTTTGGAGTTGCTATATTCCAAGCTGCTACTCCAAAGGAGGTCAGAACTTTGATTGTAGGCCTTCTCTAGAGCGTAAACCGCCATTTTATCCATCCTCTGACCACGGAATATAGGAAGCAGTGACTTTGACGTCCAAGCATGCTATGGGTAGCTATCCTCCAATCTTGCACCGTCTGAAGAGAGAAAAGATGACCATATCTCAGGAATTCAGGTAAATGGAGGAAATGGCTCTCAAGTAATTACTCCTGCGGATCTGTTCCCGACGCGTGGCGAGCCTGCTGACTTTGTGGTCCTCCACGAGAACCATAGTTTGCGATCTGTTGCACTACATCCATCATTCAAGCGTACAACTATTAAAGCTGGAAGGGTAGTTGCAAGACGCAAGAAGTTGCGGTGGATGTTTGAGGCTTCCACAAGGCTAGGTGAAGAATGAAATAGCGTTGATGAGGCACAAGAATGTTTACATATCGCCCAGTCATGCATTTGGCTTGTGACTGGGTCATCTATCAATGGGGAATGAAATGATCATGTACCGGCGTTGTACCGGCGTTATGCTCTTTCGAGAGCCATCAGAGCCTATGCTCAGGTTACTGGTGGTACATGCTTACGCCGCATGTCTTGCTCCTGAAATATAACCATTCACATTCGGAATAGGATATCAAGGACACGAGACGATTAAAGAAATCCCAGCGATAAAACGATTTAACTGTTAAAATTGAAATAACAATAAAATTTTTGCTGTGGTGGTGAGTGATTGTTGTATTTTATAGAGCAGCAAGGAGGAAAAAGGTGTGAGGAGATATGCAAGTGTTATGTATCAGAGCTCCTTCAAGTTTAGAATCTGCCAAAAGCTTGTCGCATATGAAGAGACAGTTGATCATGGTGGAATGGCGAGCAATGGACCACAGATAGCCCACGAAATCAGCAAGGCAAATCCAGCACTTCGAATGACAACTTCCCACTGACCGCGCACGATGACGGGGTCCAGCACTCGCGTAAGTGGAACAGCAAACGCCGGAACAGCGTTCACAATCCGAAAACGTTTCCTGACTCTCCTTGACACATCTGACTCAGTTGCCGTAAATGTTATGATGCTGTGCGTGGAAGCAGCATGTGATGAATGCCCTCCAGGTGCTTTGGAGGATAGCAAGCAGGGCGGCACACCTCCCAAGAAGGTTGGCCCTGATGCATCACTATGATTGGCGCCCCACTTCTTGTAGCTGCATCGTGCCTGAATCCGACTGATAATGTCCAAGAGCCATTCCCATCTGTGTGGCCCTTCATCGTCCAGACTGGACTGGGGTCCGTCTCCATCTTTGCCCCTATCTCGAGGACAAATGTAGTCAAAGTATTCTGTTCTCGCTGCCGACTTGGCCGAAGCGGGCGGTAGGCCATCAAAATCGAAGTCAGCAATGGGTTGCCTGCGAGCTGCTTCGTACTTGAGCTTCTCCACGTCTGCCATGGCACGAACTCGGTACCAGTGGGCATTCATCGAATGCATTTCTTCGCTATCCCAGTATCCCGATATATCGGTTGTCGAAGGTGAACAGAAAGGGGCTATAAAGGTAGCTGTCGACGCAAACGAAGCAGGAGACAGGAGCTTGGCCGATTCCAGTTCACGTTCTTTCTCCCGATATAGCTCTCGTTGACGCAGCCATTCAGCATCGTTCTCCGGATTGGAGCAGTATTCGGAGAGAATGGGGCATGTCGAAGGTCCTTCAATGGGATTCATTTCTATCATTCCCGAGGACATTGCAGAATACTGAATTTCATGAGAATAGATAGAAATCGTGGTGTTGGAGAAACCTGTGGCATATCTCAGAGACGATGGACGTTTCTGTTTGCCGTGTGCAAAAGTTTTCGGAGGATAAGATGGGGGTGTGGTATAAATAAAATTCTGGTTGAAATACTTTGTCTTAGCTATCGCAGGGGGTCTCGCAAGTTCGAATTTACGGAGCTGCCTCAAATCCCCCAGAAGGTACACAGCAAGACAGACTCCGTGAAGGGCAGAGAGAAGGATCGTCAAACCAAACAACATCCCAGGAAGTGCAGTCAACCTAAGCCAACGTGACTTCATTTCCATGAAATTGACCGCTATGGGAGGTATGAACCCAAGTATGATGGCAACAATGCCGGCAATAATACCACAGAGAGCACGACGATTGCCAACGTTGGTCATTTGACTCTGTATGAATCGTCGGAGACTTTGTTCCAGCATCCGCCAAGTCTCTTTCTCGGCTTCGCAAAAAGCTGCGGGGTCTGGATGATTGTCTTGGACTGGATTATCAAAAAAGGCGAGGGTGGAAGAAGGGAGGTTGAGTTCATAAGTGGCTCCAGGAGTGAGGAAGGTTTGTTTGGCCCGAGAATAAAACATAGTGAGACGAGACGCAGTCGTGGAGGCGAAAGCGGCATCATTAGGGGAATTGCATTGCTTCTGCCATGCAGCGTAGCGAATACGATAATCTCGAAGCCAGAGAATGAAATAGCTGAGCATGGATCCGATCAGCATTTAATAATGTATGTTTTTCTGATCGCGTACAGATTCTCTGGGCACAATTCCACATACAGTAACCACTCCTCAAAGTCCTTCAGGCCGAGAGGTGGAAGATGTTTTCTGTCGAGTACATCGTCGAGGCGAACATCAAAAAGAGGGGTCACACCGAAGGAACGGACCTTCCCAATGGCAGGGGGAGGGTAGCAGAGCCGATATGGAATGGAGAGCAGCGACCCGAAAGACAGCTTGACAGTGACGGGTTGTGTTTGAGGGGGAACCATGGCGTCAGGCACTGCGGGCGAGAGGCAATTTACTTATGTACTTCAGACTTGCCCAAATCAGGTGCGCTCCGGATCGAAACTTTACGGACTTTATGCGCCCAACTAGACTTAGCTTGAGGTTATACATTCAGCGCACATCATCGATCGGAAATCTAATATCTATAAGCACTCGCCTTGAACTCAAATCTCTCTTTCCTCTTCCAAGCTTTGGAAAGGATCGGTGTCAAAAAAATATTCTCTTTGCAGTCGGTTCTTATCATTTAATTCAACATTGGTGACGCCGAAAATCAGGGTTATCAGAGAGAAGAAGATTGGACCCAAGGTTCAAGGTTCAAGGTCCCCCTCAGCAAACAGCATTATGCATGCAGATAACTGCATTTTTCGAGGATATGAATGCGTGGCTGAGTGTGTCAACCTATCCACTGGGCGTACATTATCCGTACGGTGCATTCAACAGTTGAGTCAGAAAAAGCTTGGTCTTGTGATGAGAGGCGAAGAGGAGAGGATCTGAAAAGGAAGTATCGCCTGGAATCACGGAACATAAGAGCTTGGTAATGTAAACAAGAAAGGAAAGGGACAAACGGTTTCGGATGTGGAGCAGAGCGAACCACTCAGGTCCTCAGGAGATGATTGGCTGCCGATCGCCACGGAGTTCGCGTCAAAAACATTGTTGAAAATAGATCTATTTTTAACGTTATTTCTAAAAATAAAAAATGTGTACTAAGAAAGGTATTTGTAGAGACCGCGACAAGTTACTATTGAATATATCTAACTCTATTGATTTTGTAATAGTGGTAACTCATCTCAGTTTTAGAAAGTGGATTTAACTGAGGTAATCAGAGCTATTGATATGAAAATAGCATTGTTGCAGCTCAAGCTAGTGTATTCTAGAGAATGAATATTTCAACTCAGAAAAAATTTATTCAAAAGTTATAAAATCAAATAATACATAGGAAGATGATATTTAAACAAAGTTAATTTCACACAACTTTCCTAACTTCTATAATGTCTTGTTTCTATTATTAGAGTAGATGAGTTACTTGAATTTGATTATCAAACTAAGAAAAGTATAGAATATCTACTTGTTCTTAAATATCAAGTATTATAGTCAGAACTATAGTTAAGATGATAGTAGAGGAAGAGATAGGTTTATTACTTGAATTCCACAATTTAGTACTCAAACTTCAGTAGCTACTAGCATTTATATTAAAACTTAAGCTCAAGGATTAGAGCAAAAGAATTATTCTTATATTGGATAACACAAGAGAACTTGATGGAGTTCTAGTTACAGAGTATCTACCTTATATATACCTAGCTAATGATCCATGCTACACTAAACCTAGTCTACCTTAAAGGATATATGTACTACATACTGTTTGTAAGAGGACTGGCTCTTCTAAGCTTTTTCTCTTTTTTGGCTATTTTATGTTCCATAGTCCTTTTCATATCTGCACTCATCTGCTCATCCAATTTTCTGCACTCTGAACCCCTTCAAGCTATATACTAATATTTCTAACTGTCTGTATATGTCATTAAACTCCCTTTTCTACACTCTCTTGCTCTTCTGTAACACTCTGTGGTCTTCCAAAGTCTTTTAGTGTTATCCTCTTATCCACTTTCCTACATTCTGGCTCTCTTCTATTTCAGTTTCTTTATTCTAAACTGTTCCTGATTACTTAAGTATCATCATTCCTTGCTTATGTAATTGGAATTCTGATATATTAGAATGAATTTATTATTATATAGAGTAGTTATTATCTTTGGAAATCTCTATTCTGTTCTCTTAGGATTTCCTGGAGGTGAGTGTGTAGTTTAGTAATTTCTCAGACAATAGACTTAGGATTTCCTAGAGATTTGAAGTACTTGGCCCTTTCACCCAGTTGTCCTAATACTATTGATATATAATATGACATCATAGTTCCAGAACCTTTTACAATCTTCTGTGACATGTAACATGTAACAGATGTATGACAGTTTGTAATATTATACTAAATCCTAAACCCAAATCTAAAAAATAAAATAAATAAAAATAAAAATAAAAATGAGAAAAGAAAATGGAAATAAATGTTCATTGTCTTCAACTCTGATAATTCATTAGAGTGTTACAAACTTCATTCAACTTGTATCTCTATAACTAGTAGACTGATTCTTACAAACTAAGTTGTACTCCCAAATAAGAGCTATTTGTACATATATGGGATATATAAAAGTAATAATAGATTACTGAGATATCAGACCATCAGTAACTACAAATTTTATTGGCTATTATCTCAGGAACAATTGAATGAATTCTCACAATCAAACTTGTATTGAAAAGTGCTTATCAAACTATCTCTAATAATATATCATACATTATATTAAGATTAGTATTCAAAGAGATACAAGTATATCAATGTAGTGATATAATTTGTTACCTTCTAAAATTAGCCTGATACCTGCTATAACAGATGATAGCCCTATTAGATGTGAGTTTTGATCATATAATAGAAATAGCTTGCATACAGACTATCACTATTTTGTATAAATATTTCTATATTTGAGGATTAAATCTTAGATTTAACAACATTAATTATTATCTATCATTTATCAATTTTCATCTTTTCATTATCATTAACATCATTGAACTTTTGAATCACTTCTAAACCTCTGAGAGTGTATCCAAAGTTCAGATATTACAAATAAGTAAGTAGTTTATTTTATAATATAGAGTTTCTGGCTATTTAGATACTGTTAGAGTGACTAAACAAAGACCATGGAGTTTTAGCAGAGTTACATCTTTAGAAAAACCTAAGTATATATTAGAGAACAAGATAAAGTTTTTCAAAGATAGTTGCTATTCTAAATACTCTATTGTCTATTATAATCTAATAGAATAAATACTGAGCCAACTATCAAAATGATAGTATACAGATGGTTACTAGAATATTATCTAGAAAAGTAAGAAGTACTTGATATTGATGGAAAGTAGCTAGCAATAGTTTCAGAGATTATTTAAAAAGGTAACATATGAGTACAGAGTTTAGTAGTATTGTTAGAATCAAAGATGATGAACTTAATATTTTATTTTTATTTTATTCCTCATTTTTATTTTCTTATTTTGAACTTAAGATTAGAGTTAGTATGACATTACACATGACTGTCACAAACTGTCACACATCTATCATCTGTCCAATAACATAGTTATAAGTCATAGTCATATAATCATATATTATAAAAGAACAAAGAAGATTCTAAGATGATAATATCATACTATATGTCAATGGCATGTAATATATGTCCTTTGGGGTAGGGTAGGTTTAGTGTAGCATGGACTATTAGCTAAGTGTATATAAGGTAAACACTTTGTAACTAGAACTCTGTTGAGTTCTCTTATGTAAACTCTATACAAGATTATTCTTTTGCTCTTATTCTTGAGACTGTCTAACACAAAACCCTTTCTTTGTCTTTCTTTACTCTCTTATTATCCTTAATAAGGAGAAATACCACTTTTTTGTTAAGAAGAATTGCTGGACCCTAGGTATAAAAGGTATACTAGCTAGATAGAGAAAGCTAAGCTTAGCTATTTATTTTATACCAAAGCCCACTAGTACTTAGTAGACATATTATCTTTTGTAGACATGTTAGTTAGTATTTTGTATAGTAGCTCTGTACTAATAGTCCACTTGTGATCAGTCCACATAGAGGAACAGTAAGAGCTCTTCTAATACTATTTAGAGTAGATATTTTCTTCTTGGGTATATTCATATATAAATTTAATTAGAGAAGTAGTTAGTAGTATAGGTAGTCAGTAGATGGTGTGAGATGGGACTAGAAGAGGACTTACTAACATCTACAGAGATTGAGTCTAGCTTAGAGTGTGAATCTAAGATGTTATGACTTAAGTCTTTGAGTAAAGACAAAAGATAACTTTTATATTGAGTAATACAAAAGAACTCAATAGAGTTTTAAGTACAAAATAACCTATCTTATATACTACAGACTATGGTTTGTGCACACACTCTAACTAACCTATCTTAAAGTCCATGTATACTCTATAAGACTAACATACTGTTATCAAACTATATGACATTATTTATTTCAGAACCTTTTACATTCTTTTCTATATTATATGATTGTGTAACTTGTGACTGTGACATGTATCACACTTCCATTATATCTTGTAACTTGTATGACTATCATATATAATATTATATCATATTTTTTTACTTAAGTCTAAAATAACAAAAAGACCAAATTTATCATTCACAACTCTGACATAAAATAGAAAGTAGTACCAGTTTTTCCCTCTCTTTATACACTCCATTACCTCCTACTCTATTATAATTTTTCATCATTACCCATACCAATACATTCTCCACCATTCTATTACAATATGAGTCAACATAGCTCAATTAGTTTAGAACAATTAGTTAGACAGCAACAAGAGCAGATAGCTGTCTTACAGGTGCTGATAGCTCAAGCTGGACTAGAAGAAGAAGAAATGGTAGTTCTCTAACCTAACACTAGGTCAAGCATAGATGTAGTTAAGCTACCAACATTCAATAGAGAAGTAGGAAAAGTATTAGGATTTTTAATGGCATGTAGGTTGTTTATTAGAATAAAAATAAGAAATTATTTGGTAAAAGAACAAATACAGTATGTATTATTATATGTACAAGAAGAATTGGCAGATATGTGGAATGAAAATATAATAGAAGATCTAGGAAGTGGGAATTTGAGTTATATAATAATAAAGAAATTTTTATCAGATTTGAAGAAAGAGTTCAGAAGAGAAGATGATAAGATAATGAAGGTGACAGAGTTAACGAAAGTAGAGCAGAGAAGTAGAATAATAGAGGAGTTTGTACAAGAGTTCAAAAGAGTAGCAAAATGAAGTAGATATGAGAAAAGACTATTGGGGAAAGAATTCAAACAAGAGATAAACAAAGTTATAAGAAGGAATTTGGTGGATGTGGAACATCCCCTCAGAAATATCAAGTATGAAAGGGTGACAAATTTTGATAAACATTGAAGGTGTTACAATCTTAGGCTTAGCTTAGGTTGCAACTTAGGCAAATACTTGAGTAAGAATGAGAGGGATGATCAACTGGTAAAGTGTAA
>Ga0157366_1000387_pt1 | contig 20186 bp, 12 predicted proteins | sample AttbisABBM1_FD_113149 | JGI IMG/M metagenome (GOLD analysis project Ga0157366, IMG submission 113149) | Fungus gardens microbial communities from leaf cutter ant in Botucatu, State of São Paulo, Brazil - Atta bisphaerica ABBM1 | ecosystem: Host-associated > Fungi > Mycelium > Unclassified ...
ATCTGAACTCCTATATAGTGTTTCACTAATAAAACACTCACTCAGAGATCTGTTTTAGTTACTCCTTTTGTTATTTTATGTATTTAAGGCTAGTGACCCCTTTGTAATAGCTAGCCTGATAATTGATTAAAGTTGATGCTAAATCTCCAGTGTCAATAGTGATGTGCTTTACTCCTTTCCTTACAACTTCTTACAAGACCATTCTCTAAAATTGCAACCATATGGCCTGTAGAAGGCACAACACATGAGTTGAGGCCAACATTGTTCTGACAAGTCCACATCACCAAGCTCATCGCACATAATTTCTACATTCTATACATGTCTGAGCCAACTCTGTGGACTTTCATCTTCAAGTACAAACCACACCTAACATTAAAACAGATTAGCTACTGAACTAGTTATACTAAAAGTGTGCAATATCTGGCTAGTGCTATATATACACTTTATAATGTACTCCTAACATCTAGTCTCAATTTCTTTGGCATATAAACTTTCTTTTCTTTTGGTACTAACTGTCACAATTCAAATTCTAAGCTATATTTGTCTTGAATATGGTTATTTGGTCTTATCTACATTAAAATTCTACAAGTATTTTGTATTTTACAGTAGATTTATTTCAAAAATTTTATTTAAAAAAGCTCTTTTAGAGAACTTAATAAAATAATTATATTTTTATATTTGTTTTTAAACATGGATAAAAAGCCTACAAAAAACAGATAACAAATTTCTTCAATAGTTTGTTGGTTTAGTAATGCTAAAGAAACCTTTATAATAAATTGACATACTTTCTTCTATTAGATCTCTTTCTCTTGAACTTCATTTCATTTTCTAAAGCTGTAGCTAAGCAATATACAGATGGCATAGCACATAAGCTAATACCAAGATTATTCTGGAAAGCCTGCAATCCCATGGATTTTGATAACACTTCTACTGTCACATAGTCTGATATATTTACTTTTATTCTTATTTTCTTGGCTAAGCTTTGTACAGCTAATACTGGTTCACTTGTAAATCTTCTTTTTAGCTCCTCAAATACTTTTTAAAAGTCCTACCTTATACCACATTCCTATTTTTTCTCTTTTCTTACTAACTTATATAACAGCCTAGTAATCTTTGTGATTGAATATCCTCAATCTTTTTGGGAGCTGGCTATTCCAGCATTGCCTTTATCTTTTCTTTCTCTATTTTAATCCTGTTTGGACTGATTATAACTCCTAAAAATCCTACTTCTCTAATAGTCCACTTATATTTCTCTGACTTTATATAAAAATCATTTTCCTTTATATTTTCTCTACTAATTTATTATGTTCTTCTTTATCTTTTGTCTCTACTATCACATTATCAATCAAGCTTGTTACCTTGTTCATATTTATTAAATCTCTCAGTAACTCATTTATCATGGCTTGAAATATAGCTAGTTAACCCAAAAAATATTACTATAGGTTCAAAGAAGTTCTCTGGTATTGTGAAGACCATCTTTCACATTTCTTTATCCTTATACTATTATATCTCTATTTCAAATCCAACTTTTTAAATACCTTCTTTGTTCCAAAGCTCTCAATAATATCTGAAATAATAAGTGGTAACAGAAGATTATTCTTTAATGTCTACTTATTTAGATATTAATAATCTTGTGCAATTGGCTTCTTTCTATCTTCTTCTTCATGAAAAATACCAGTGCTGTCTGATAGCTTTGATAGCTAAATATACTAATTTTTCATCTGCTCTTGTATAAACTCCCATGCTTCTTTTCTCTTCTTAGATAATTTATCCTTTCTTGGAAAAAATACTTCTTTTAAATCTATTGTATGATCCCATATCTTTCTTGTTAGTATTCTTTTACTTACTTTTTTTTTCTGAAAACCTTGATCTACCTGTAGAATTGTTCTGGTACTAACTTCTTTGCCTTCTCTTCTGACCTCACTACTTTCTTTTCTTCATTCAAGATCTCCTACTCTTCCACAACTTTCTTTATCTCTATTATTCTCTTCTTTTTTCTTTGTATTTTTATTCTGTTATTCTTTCTCTTCTTGCTTCTTTTATGCTTCCCCATTTTTTTCATCTTCTTTTATTCTCTATATCTGGTTATTTGCAGATCAATTTACTTGCAACCAGGATAAGATACTTTAAGTCCTATCATTCTTCAGAAATAGTTAGAGAACATCTTCTACAAAGAATCCACCACTGGGACTATTTCAATTACATTATATCCAAAGTTGGAACAAATATTCTATTTCTTCCCCATCAGCTCTGTTACTAAAATAGTTAACAAGCTCAAAGGGATAGCCTACTATCAAGAAAGTTATGTAGTGAATAACTACTTAAATAAGTTCCAAACCTTGATTACCAAAACTAATTCACAGATTATAGTGGTCAAATTCAAATAGAACTATAGTCTAGAATTAAATTACCACTTTGTCAGTGGAATGACTAGAAGATATAGATTTTACTGCCCAGTAAAAGGCTATATAATATATAGATTAAGCATGATAGGCTAACAAAGTATTTCAGTCCAATCAGCAAATAACACTAACTTCATATATTTATCTCTATACTCTATCCACTCAGAGTTTTTTTTCCTTTCCTAACACTATTCCATGACTATAGTCCTCTATTCCTTTGTTTTACCCTATCAGCCTATGCTAGTACTTCCTTCTGGTGTTCACATGAATGTGAATGCCACACAAAAACTCTATCTTGTGCCAGTTAGAGAATGTTATCAATGTGGAGATCTGAACTATGTGGTTTATGACTGTCCTATGAGACTGAATGTGTAGTAATTGACCACTGAGTAATAGGAGGAACTGATTGAGGACCTCAATACCTTGAAAGACATCAAAATTCAATGTCATCTTGAACTGGGTAACACAGATAGTTCTAGTAGTGTTATAGAAACTTAGGATTTTATATAGAGTGACTGACAAACTATGTATCTTGGCTACTAGTAAATAGGTTCACTGTACTTCCTATTATAGAAGAATATCACAAAGACTGCAGTAATCCTTTAAATATACTTGTATATCCACTCTATGACAACCAGACTTTGTCTATCTATTAACCCAGATAGAAAAATAGGCTACTCTTTTGTTCTATTATCAATGCCCTTAATACCTTCAATGTTTGTAGAATATTACTATACCTGCCTATCTCCCTGGAGACTACTGACACTTCTAAATCATTCTTTATGTGTGTACTAATGGACTTTGGAGTTACTGGAGTTTTTATTAATATAAGTTTTGTGGAGAAGTATTACATGAACATATAAAATCTTTTGAAGTCTGTGCTCATTTACAATATTGATGGCACTTCCACAAGGCTGGTTAGATTATTGTGTTCCAGTACAAAATACACTTAGAGATGATTTTACATATAATATTTAGTCTGGGTAGGCAAAATCTCATTCTTAGATTCATATGGCTTAAAAAACACAACCTGGAGGTTGATTAGTGCAAAGTAGTCATGATGTACTATTCTACATATTGCTCTAATTGTTAAGATATCTAAAAAATAGCCAAATATCAGATATATCTTGTATGTACATTTCTCTGGCCTTTTTCCTTCTCTTGTGGAGGACTCTAAAGATAAGATATCTCCCTTTACAGTCTTTGAAAAACATAAGGAGGAGCTGGGGGACATTATCTATATAATATAGCTACTTTCTAAGCCCTCTGTTCTAAACTTTTATGCTGTGGCCTTCTTATTCTAGTAACTATCTAAAGTTTTTAAAAGAAATCAAATTATAGACAAATAGATCTTCTCCTGCCCTCCACATTTGAGAATTTAAGTTAGTATTTGCAAAAGAAGACTTCAACATATTTCTAGATCATCACTAGTAGAACCACACTATTAAGCTCATTTTTAGAGCTAAGTTCAGATCTTTTTAAGGTATATCCCTAATTACCTACAAAACAAATAGAGCTCAATGTATCAAATCTCTATACTAGTTGAATATGGCCTTTCATGTTTTCTATAGCTATACTGGTTTTTTTTATGAAGAATGAATTGCTTTGCTTAGTACAGGACTATGGGAATTTCAATGCAATCATAGTCAAGAACAAGTAGTCAAGAATAAGTATCTGCCTTCTATAATCCCTAAATTAATCTTGTAACTTCAAGATATGCAATATTTCACCAAACTAATATCTACTGGAGTTTTTGCAATATGCAGATTAAGTCTAGTAATGAGTGGAAAGTAGTCTTCTACACTAACTGTGAACTTTTTGAATCTCTGGTAATGTTCTTTAGTATAACTATGTTGTGGCAACCATTAGTTAAAATAACCAATAAACCACTTAAGTCAACTTATCAACTAAGTATCTTATTGGAATTACAAGAGAACTTGACAAGGAGTTCTTAATGTATTCTTACACTATATATACTACTAGTACAAATCCTACTCTAAACTACATATGCTATCTATAAGTCTACTATTCTATTACTACAAGACAAATATGTTATCACTATACCTTTAACATTATTGTTCTAGTTCCTTCTACTATGTTCCAGACCTATGTCATTACATCATGTGACTGTGGTCACATGCCTCTTCATTATCCAAAAAGAAAAATAAAATAAAATAAAATATGAGAGTTCAAGTGTACCATGACAAACTAATAGTCTGGCAATATTTTAGACTATGATAAATAATATCTTCTGAAATCTCATAGTAGAAAGCATTATGATTGTATATCTAGATAATATTCTGATCTTTATCCAGATCCTATAAAAGTACTACAAAGTAGTTTGTAAAGTTTTAGAATTTTTAGCTAAGTACAAGTTATTTCTCAAAAAATGTAAGTTTAACAAAGAGCAAATCAAGTATCTGGATTTGGTTATATTAAAGAATCAAGTTAAGATAGATCTCATTAAAAGAGATAAAGATTGTGACTGGCTAGTTCTCCAAAACTATACTGATTTACATGTATTTCTAAGTTTCACCAACTCTTACTAGCAATTTATTCATGGCTTTCTAACAATAACATGTTTTCTATTTAACCTCACTAGAAACAACAGTTCCTGAACAAAGAGCACAGATCAATAGATGGTCTTTGATATTCTTAAAAAGGCTATAAAATCTGTATTTGTCTTGTCTTTTCCTGATATCTCTGTTTTGTTCTATATTGAAGTAGACAGCTTAAACTTTGTGACCAGTGCAGTTCTCTCTTAGGCATCTCCAGTAAATGATAAGTGATATTTGGTAGCATTTTTCAGCAAGTCTCTCTCTCCTATCAAACATGATCACAAGATATATAATAAGAAAATGTTGGCTATAATTTATACTCTAGAGAAATAGAGATACTTTTTTAAAGAGGCTACAAACTTTATGAAGATCTAAACAGACTATAAGGGGGAAATACTGTCATATACAAGTCCACCTGTCTGGAAATAACGTCCCTGCGGTGAAACCACCTCCAAACCATACAAGCCTGCCTTCCATAGTGGCTATCTTTCTCACAACACATCTCATGGCGGTGCTACAACCCTCTGGATATTCTGTCTTCCATAACAGAGTTACTCCTATCAGTGTCTCAACACTGAAACCTCTGCTTGGAGCAATAGGGGTTTTACCACTGAAACCCTGAGCATCTCCTATACTATCAGTTTGTATATAAGACTAGTAGTTACACTATAATTCGCTAGTCTGATAATTGACGAAGATAAACTCTTATTGAACTCGACCTCTGGTGTTCAACAGCAACACACCAATTAGTACTCACTTCCACTCAGACTTTCTTCTCTTCATCTGAAGTTGCAACCATGTGGCAGACAGATGGCACAGCACATAAGCTGAAGCCAAGGTTGTTCCACAAGTCTGCTCATCTCCGAGTCCATCCTGCAGACTTCCACCCCAGTGTGAACCACGCCTGACAGTATTATCAGAGAATCTCAACCACTAACAAGCTTGTTAATCCTGTACCTGGCAAGATTTGACTTAATGTTGTACTATTGCCTAAGTAAGTCTATGAGCAAACTAGATGTGTTGTTGTATTAAGCAGACTATGATGCTGGCTCCTATAATAAATAAAGATATATGTTATGATTCAATGCTCAAAGTGTTAAGCAAAGAACTAACTCTTATATTGAGTGACACAAGAGAACTCGATAGAGTTTCTAGTACAAAGTAGTCTACCTTATATACTACCACTCATGGTCTGTGCTCACTACTGTGCACCCTACCCTAAATGACCATGTGTATGACGTCACTTCATTCCAGAACCTTCTACTCTATTCTCCCAAGTCTCGTGATCAGTCTTATGACTTTGCCATCAACTTGTGACTGATGTGACAGCATGACTAATAAACCCTAACCCGAGTTATTCTAAAAATAGAAAATAGAAAATAAAATAAAAAGAAAAAGAAAAGTAAAATGAAAGAGATAAAAATGAATGAAGTCCACCGTCAATGATCTTGACAATATAGTTCTGATCAAACCAGAGTTTTTAACAGTATAAGTAATAGAAGAATTAGTCTTGGAAAGTAAAGAACAAAGTCTTTTGATGAAAATTCACTCCAGTAACCAGCTAGGCTGAATAGAAGAACTAGTAGAAAAAGTAATGAAAAAACTCTGATAGTTATCAGCAAGGTCTATATACTTATTATAATTAATAAATAATAGGCTACTTTTCTTCTCTATATTCTGGATCTCTGATAATACATAGTCTTTCTTACTATGATTCAAAAATGTGTCTTATTCTGATCTAGTCATATCCATTCTAATCTATAGATAATACTCTTTAACTTATTCATACTTCCAAACCTCTTTCTATATAGATCAATCTCTCTATTCTATCTTAGATATCCTTACTAGACTTCTTAATACCTTTATAGATCTCTACCCTAATATTTGAGAACCATTCAGAACTAGAGTAACTTGCATATAGTCTCTATTTTTAAACAACTACTCTAGATAGTATACTTAGTATATAAACTCTTATTATGGAAATTAACCAAAACTAACATTGTCTTCTAGTATTGGTGGTAATATACCTTACTATATTTTAGTGGACTTGTCCTCCACAAATCTCTCTAAGTAGCTCTTCTAAAATATATAATTAGTACAACTAGTAAAGACATAGTATATAAGCTAAAGCCAAATATTATTTTAACATTCAGATATCTGAATAACACATACTTACTAATCTAACTTCTAGAAGCTCACTAACAGGTTTTAGATAACAAGATATAAACTATATCTAACAAAATAGTAGAATATGTAGATTGATAGAAAATACTAAAGTTGATGTCCCAAAGTTACTGATAGTTCCAGATATTTAGGTATGTGGCTTAATATATTGGCACTTATGATTTTTGCTTATAAACTAAGTCTATCTACAGGATCACTTCTTTCTTTCATACTACTATATCATATAGTAGTGTTCAAAAGAATTTTAATAAATACATCTTTTTCTTTTCATCTAAGTATACTAGATAACTTCCAAGAGTTTTTAACAACATAGCAATGAAAATAGAGATTGATACTCCCAGAGGTTGGTGTTGTGGAAACCACTAGTCACAAAGACCAATAATAATACACATAATAAATCTCTTAATAGGATATCAAGTGGGGATCACAAGAGAACTTGACAAGGAGTCTCTGCTGAATTGCTATCCTATTGATATAAATTACACATGGTCTGTGCTACTAATAATTACTCCTGTCCTAATGTCCATGTGCTGTCTATGAGTACACTATATATATACTATGAAGTAGCCATGTAGTTAACATGCTCCTTGACATCATCTATTTAGTCAGCTCTAGCATGCTCTATGCCTATGACCTCACATCATGTGACATGTCATGTGACTGCAGTCACGTGCCTTTTCATCATCAATAAAAAGAAATATAAAATTAAGAAAAATAGATAAAAGAAAAAGAAAAATGTTAGTTTTCATATATATCATAACAGTTGGTCTACTAATTTTAGCTCTAACAGTTCTAAAGCTTCTTTAGCACATTCAAATGTCTCATTTACTGCTTATGCTAAATGTGTTCAAGCTTTAGTAAATAACCTTTCTTGGGCTGAACAAGTTGAAGAACTTGATACACCAGTGTTGTCTTATGTGTTTCCAAAGATAAGGAATAGTAACAACATTAATGAGGTAAAAGCATTGGAGTTAGTGCCAGAATCTCATGGTACAAAAATTGACAACATATGTCTATAATGGTTAGAATCCTCTACTATTTCTTACTCTATAAACTAATCTGCAGATCTACAACTGTGAAATAGCAACTTTTGTTCTATTTACATTTTTAACGTAAATGACTATTTAGAAGACAATATTAAAAACATTGCTTGCTCACTTGACAGAACAGCTGCCTTCATTAGACAAAGAAAACTTAAAGACAAGACTACTAGTAACATTTTACAAATTGTAGAATTCAGTTTTGTTGTATGGAATTTTATCTTGTTTATCTATGAATCTGGATGGGATAAATTAAATGATAGTAAGAATGATAGTTCTTTCAAACAATGTGTTTCTTCTCAATTCAAGACTAAAACCCTAGAAACCACATCAAATAACAATCAAGGTTTATCCAAACAAGATAAACAAGTTCAAGTATTAGAAATCTCTTTCTCAATTCCTTTTAGGCCAAGTAAAAGTGTTTTAGCCAAGTCAAAATTCTTTAATAAGAATTAAACATCATCTATATCCATTAAACCTATATATACACAAGATTTATCAAATAATATTAATGAGATCATCAAAATCAAAAAATCTTTTCCAAAGCTTTCTGCTAATAAAGTTTCTGAAATTTACAAAGTTATTAATAAGATGGAACAGAAAGAAAAACCTAAACTCAATATAACTACTAAGGGACTGTCAATAAAAAAGATTATTATTTCTATAGGTTCTAAAAACATCAAATGGGTTATAACAAAGACTAATGCAAATGTTGTAAACATTGACATGTTATGATCTAAAGTCCTTAGGGCTGAACAGTAGGATAACTCTTGTATTGAGTAATACAAGAGAACTCAATAGAAATCTCTTTACAAACTAGTCTACCTCATATACTACTACCAATAGTCTGTGCTAACTACTGTGCACCCTACCCTAAACAACCATGTGTAGTACATGAGGTTAATATGTAGTATCTATGTTGTATGATGTCACTTGTTCTAGATCCTTTTACTTTATTCTCCATGTCTCATGACTTAACCCTAACCCTATGTTCTAAAAATAGAAAAATAAGAAAATAAAATGAAAAGAAAATGAAAATGAAAAAATAAAATAGAGAAAAACTAAGTCTACTGTTTGTGAACTTGATATAACAGACTTTTGAAAGAAGTCAAATTAGAAGTATCTATTGACTTCATTTGCTCAGACAATAAAGATTTACTCATAATCACTAACAAAGTTGTAGCTTTTTCTGACATAAACATTATTGAAAAGTACTTAAAAAAACTAAATAACATTAATAGCAATAAAGTCATGAGCCCTAAACTACTGCAATCTAAATCATATCTGAAAATTCTTGGAATCTCTTACTTTATAAAAGACATGCATCCCTATCTCATCTGATATTGTTGAATATGTTATCAAATCAACATATATTTTCAATGACATTGTATTCATATCTTGATCTCATATTATCAAAGCATCTCCAAAGTTAAATATAGTGGTCATTTGGGTTGATATTTGGAACTTCCAAAGTAGCTCAAATGCAAAAATACTAATCAATAGATGTTTTAACATTGGGAACTATATTGCTATGATCTATAGAACCAACATAAATCCTAGAGTTCTTCAGTACAAGAATTGCTGGAAGTGAAGTCATACTACTTTTGCATACTGAATCCATAAAGCAAAATGTCCAAAATATAACAGGCTATATAAAATCAAAAATCACAGGGACATGGCTTGATGTTGTAAAGCTAATTTCAAGATAAACCCCCTTTGACTTGAGACCTCTAAAGATGAATCTTGTTCACATTTCTTCAAATTTGTTAATTGTAAAGGTGATCATCAAGTAGACAGTTATAACTATCTCTTCTGTAAATATAGGTTTAACCATGATTAACATAATAAAAAGTTCCAGAAGCTCTGGAAAATTAGAGCCAATTCAATTTGCTTAAGTATAGGCAGGTTGAAACAATGATTTTATACAACCTAAGGATTTTTTTTACAAAACATTCACAAGAACTATCTTTTTCTAAATATCATCTTAAAAAACAATATAAATTTCAATATCATTCTTATTCAAGAACCTCCATAACCTATTATTTGGTCTATTTCTAGCTTATTTTCTAAGAAAGGTAAAGAAATTATTAATACTCCTCATTATTCTTCATGGGTTATCTTCTCAAGACAATTAACTAATAACAATGATCACTCAAGAGTTATTACTTACATCAATGCCAGGCTCTTTCAATTATACTTCTCAGAAAGGAAGGATATTATTAATCATAGAAATATAAATGTTATTTCTTTTTTTAATCATAGTATTATTTGCTTCATTATTAATATTTACTCTGATGATCAGCAAACTACCTTAAAATATCTAAAGGATATTGAGATAAACTCAAATAATATTCTTATCATGACAGAAGACTTTAACATCAAGGATAACAATTGGGATCCATTATATCCTCATCATTCTACTCATACTGACATTCTTAGGAAAATAGTAGACTCATTTAATCTAGAGTTATCCACATCTATTAATCAAGTTTCTACTCAATATATTAATAACCCTAATAATACACATTTAGTCATCAATCTGATGTTTCTTTGAGCCAATTCTGAAGAATTCAAAAATTATTCTATTTTATCTGATCTAAGGAGTTTATCTGATTATACTTTTTTAATGGTTAATATGATTATTAATGAAGAATTTATCCAAGACAATCATCATACTATCATTAAGAATAGTAAGGAATGAGAAATTTTCATCAAGAAGCTTAAAAATGAAATTGGTAATATTAACACTATTAATATCTCTAACAGGGAATCACTCAAAAGAGTAATACAAGAATTCACATTAATTTCAAGCAGTCCTTAGAATAAGTATTCCAAATATGTTAAGATTACTAAATGTTTTAAAGCTTGGTGGAACAAGGAGTGTAGTAGAGATTTAAATACTTACAGAATATCCAAGACAAGTTCAGATTGGAAGAAATTCAAGAGAATAGTTAAAAAAACAAAATGTTTCTTTTTCAATGACAAGATTTAAGAAATTGTATCAAAAAACAAAAGACTATGAGATTCGATGAACTGGGTCAAAAAATACAAGTTATTATCTATGAAAGCCATTCAATTTAATAGATGTTCATACATCAAACTCAAAGACCTTTGGCAAGCCCTCCATCAAATCTTTAATTTAGCTCAAAATTAAAATGTTAATATACACTTATTAGAAAAAATCCCCTCAAAATCTTAATTGAAGCAGTTGACTTTTTCTAAAGTGGAATTTATTAATGCTATTAAAAATTGTAGCAGTTTATCTATACCAGGTCTTGATCATATTTCATGGTGTTATCTCAAAATTCTCATGACTGATAACAATTGTATCACTAATTTTGTCAATATTGCAAATGCTTGTATTAATCTCAGTTTCTGGTCTTTGCATTTTAAGAATTCAACATTAATGATTATCTCCAAACTGAATAAATCAACATATAACTCTTCTAAAGCATTTTGTCTTATAGTTCTCCTTAATATGTTTGGAAAAGTTATTGAAAAAGTCATCAGTGAGAGAATCCAAATCTACTCAATCACCAACAACTTCATTCATTCAAATTAATTAGGAGATTTGAAGTAATGTTCTACAGTAGATGCAGGTTTATACTTAACTCATCTTATTTATACCAAGTAAGTCAAGGAACTCTACACAAGTACTCTTGCTTCCAATATTGCTCAATTTTTTCCTTCACTTAATTATCAACTTCTACTAGTGATTTTGAAAAAGGAGAATTTGATCATATAATTTCTTCATTCTTTTCTAATTATTAATTAATAGGAAAACTCAATATGTTTGGAGCAACTTCATTTCTTCTTCCTTCAAGATTGATGTAAAAGTTGGCCAAGGGTCAGCTCTTTCTCCTATTCCTTCTACTTTATTATTTGTTGATGATAGACTTTTTATTTCTCAGAAGAAATCTTATAAAAAATCAAATGTGAATTTATTTTATAGTTATAGTATTATTTCTTCTCTTTTCAATTAGTTTGGACTCACTATTGAATACAACAAATCAGTGCTTGGCTCAATTATTTTGAATATTCTAACACTTTGTATACATAAGCAACTAGAGCCATTACAAACCACACTTCTATAGAAGAATATTATCTTGGATTTTTCCTAAGAGAATTGTTTAAATATCTATGCAAAAACTATCCAATTAAGTCAAGACATCATATCTTCTGTGATTGCAGAAGATATAACAAGTTTTGGAACCCCAACAGGGAGTTACTGAAGAACTTTGTTGTATTCTTAGAATTTAACCTAGAAGCATTTTCCTTTCATAAAAAAATTACTTAATTTTGGTATTACTTTTCTATTTTACCTATATTTTATTTTATTATTTAAGTATCTATGTTATAGGTACCATGGTCTACCATCAAGTCCTATATAATAAATTGTTGATTTAAAAACAATAAAAAATCAAAAAACCAAGTTTATCTAGTATTTAGTAAACTATATCTACTACTACTGCCTAGACTAAATATAAAATAGAAAAAAATTAGCATAGACTTTACTATAAAACTCTTAGAGTCTATATGTAAGTATTATAGTGTACTTGAACTCTTATATTTTATTTTTCTTTTATCTATTTTCTTTGATTTTTATTTTATTTTATTTTATATTTTATTTCTTAAACAATAAGAGACAAGTGACTATAATCACATAATATATTATATGACATGGTATCATAGGTTTAAAAATTTATAGAAAAAACTGGAAGAAATAATATTAAGATACATATCTATAGTATGTTTACCTCATATAGTGTATTTATGGCTGATATGTAGACATTAGGGTAAGATTATTTATTATTAGCATAGACTATATACTATTAGTATAAATAAAGTAGCAATACACTAGGGACTTCTTATTAAGTTTTCTTATGATCTCCACAAAACTCTTGCTCTATGAGACTACTTAGTATACTATTGACCATCTTGGTTAGCAGTTGCCAAAACAGTAAGAAATCTTGTCTTTGTATGAAGTTTTAGTATCCAAACTTTGCTCCTGATTCTGCCAAACTCTGTGGTATTTTTGCTCTCTATTAGTCAATACTCTTCTATTTCTATCAAACTCTATGGTTTTTCTTAAGTGATCTAGCTCAACTCCATCAAACTCTACAAGCACATTGTTAATCTCTATTTTCAAACCTCTCAAATATATCCACTGTAAATTTTCTTTTTTTCTCTTCTGGTAGAGTTTTAGATATTTTCATTAGAGTTTTTGACCATCTAGCTATTATTATTCTTTACTTATGTCAGCACTAGATTAGAATGAACTCTATTGGTATTTCAGATAGTTATTATATGACCTTAAGCTTGGCTCAGGTTGCAACTCAGGCAAAGACTTGAGTAAGGATGAAGGATATGATCAATTGGTAAAGCATAAAGATACAGAAATGTATCTACACTATATATACCTATAGACCATGAGAAAACTATATGTCTACAATGATATAATACATGAGGATAAAAGAAAGAGTTAATAAGGAAACAATATCTACTACATGAGACACTGACTGATATGATCTACAGCATAGCCAATTATTGTATCATACCCTAGACTTTATAAGACATGATGAAAGCATGCTGAAGATATGAGGAGGTAATTATAACAGTTATTATTTTTAGAAGTCCTTATTTTGTTCTTTTAGAATTTTCAGAAGATAAGTGCTACTTATACTTATTTATTATATTAATATACTTAAGACTTCCTAGAGATCGTAAAAGTCTACTAAATCCTGTGAATCTTGCTAGTCACTCTAACACTATGAGATTTAATACCAAAATAATTGTATCAGACTCTATATTAAAGAGAGCATACTTGATTTCTACTTACATGACAATTACTGTGGAGGTAACTATGAGACTGCTTTTATATCATGTATGAAAACTCTATATGTCAAAGTTGTGAACAATGGACTTAGTTTTATTCTATTTTCCTTTTCTTTTATATTCTTTTATTTTATTTTGAGTTTCCTTTTCTTTTCTTTATTTTGATACAGGAGTGACTTGGGGTCATACAAGTCACATGCTCATATAATACAATGGAATAATGTAGAAGGTTCTAGAGACAATGATGCTATATAGTATGGTTAACACATGGTCATTAGAGTAGAGGTAAAGGAGTGTAGCCACAGACCATCAGTAGTTTATATATATAAGGTAGGCATCTTGTACTTAGGAACTCTATTGAGTTCTCTTGTGTTACTCAATACAAGAGTGTATCTTTTGCTTAAACTCAAAGCCTAAGTCATAATACTAGTTTTCATATATGTATTATCTTGTATAGAAATCTATAGTTTGTTATGCTGCTTACTATGAAGCTTTACTGACTACTCAAAATTAAAGGGAAACCCATAATTTCATAGCATTCTAAGTCTCAGATACTACCAATGCCTATTGTGAACTTTATGAACTTTATTAGAACTTTATTACTTTCCCCATATTAAGAATCCTGAACCCTACTAGTAATTTTATAGACTTTTTCAAGAGAACTCTGTTGAGTACTATCATTTGAGTAGTTATTGTCTTGTATTTCTTGCTATTTCTAGGAGATATTCTAGATATTTTCATTAGAGTTCCTATTAGGGCAACTAAGCAAAAACCACAGTGATTCAGTGGATTTTACAACTCTGGAAAAATCCCAAGTACTATTGTCCAACAATGATATATATACAACTTACTTCTAGAGAAATCCTAAGAAAATAGAATAGAGTTTTTTAGAGATAATAACTATTTTAAGTACTTAGGAATCCATACCAATCAAGCAGAATATTAGATAGAATATTTGGTAACATAACTATAGAATAATGAAACTGTATAGTCAGAAACCTTAGTAGAATATTACTAGATAGTAGGAGCTCATTGGTTAGTGGCTAGAGGAGACAGACCAATAGTTGTAAGAATAAGTAGATATCTACAAAGATACTGTGAAGGTTGAGAGAGTCTGACAATGTTGCAATAGACCATTAGTATAAAACTTAGGAAATGAGATAACTGTAAGGTTGACTTGAACTTTGGTAGATGTTATAGACTCAAATTTAGATAAAGCAGAAAATTTCCTTACAATTCCTAAACATCTAGCTATAATCATTCTCAGATTATGTCAGAATATTTCTACTAGATTAGAATATTCTACCTAATTGAAATGAACTTTTTTGGATATTTAGAATAGCTGCCATTTTTAGAGAACTTTATCCTATTCTCTTAGGATTTCTCTAAAAATAAGTTGTATACTTAGTAATTGCTAATAATAGAATTTAAAAGATTGAAAACTCTACTAAACTCTATAGACATTGCCTAATTGCCCTAATATCACATCTTGTTTTAGCCATCCATGAATAATACTTCTTCTTTTATTCACACTTTCTGACCTCTTCTAATACAAATCACATCTTTCTTTATTTTCCTTCAAATGTTCTCACTAGTTCCTTGCCAACTTTATGGACTTCTATTCCTGATATCTGAGGATTACCAGTATTCAGGATAACTTGCTTAGCAGTCTCTATTCCAGATAGCTACTTCAGATAGAATACCTAGTATATAAACTACTAGTTTACACTATACTAGCTTTATCCTGAAAATTGACCAAAACTAGCACTAATTTCCAGTGTTAGTAATAATACACTTCACTATCTTCCAGTAGTTCTAATCCTCTAAGTTTACCAAGTTCTTTTTCAAAATATTGACTATTTGGACTTCCAAGAGACTTTATCAGGTCTCAGATAAAAATATGTGAACTATATCTAATATTTAATAGCAAAACAGAATCCCTCCCTAGAATCTTAAAATATCAATTAGTCTAGCAGTCTAAAATTACCTATCCTCATGTCTTGATCTTTCTTACTATTTTTCATCTTCTGAGTGATGTATGTTTCTACTAATCATCCTATGATATTTATTAACACTGACAAAGTTTTGAGGCTTTTTCAGCACTATTTAAGAGAAGTAACCAATTACTAGCAGATCGTGGAACACAACATTAACAATATCTTAGCTAGTTTCATGAATCAACTCTGAAATCTATATACTCTAGTATCCAACTCCGCTCTTGTATCTATAAGTATACCCTCTTCTTCTATAACAAGACTCCCTTTTCTAACTAATACTCCAATACCTAGAAACCCTCTATTATTCTTAACTTCAGTAAAGATTGACAAATTAGACAAGTCTTTTTGAGCTTCTGCTTCTTATATATTTAACTATCTGTAGATCAGTTCTCTAGTAACCAAGATAAAGTCCTCTGGGCTCTTTTGTTCTTTAAGAGTAGTCAAATCTTTAAGTAGTCTGAAAGCTTCTTCCACAAGAAGCCTATCACCAGCACTTTTTCTATTTTCACATAGTCTAAGTTTGAGCAGCTTTTCTCAGAGTATTTATTCTCTGTTAACACTGCTGCAGAAGCTGTTGACTAACTTAAGGGAACAGCACATTACCAGGGAAATTACATAGTAGAAAATTACCTAGACAAGTTCTAAACCTTATCAAAGCCAGCTATACTGACCTATATACTATAGTAGTTAAGTTCTATTATAGACTTTGAATAGTAATCTAGAACCAGATCATAATCTTGCTAGTAGAAAAACTAAAAGACACTAACCCCACTACTTGGTTTGAAGTAGTATATTAAATAGACCAGGCTTACTAGAAAAGAAAGTATTTTAGTCAACTTAATGTATAATCCTAGCTATCCCTCTCAATCTCAAACATCATAGGATTCTTTGGTCATTTTGACTTCTAAACAGCCTCCCTCCATACCATTATTACTCTTATAACAACTACTACTAGTGCTTCTATAAAATATCTCTATAGATATAGATATTGCTCAGAAACCTATATAACCTCTGTAAAAAGATGTTATTACTGTGAGGATCTAAACTATGTGGTTCACAAATGCTCAACAAGGTTGGACACCCAACAATTGACTACTGAGCAATGGAAAGAACTAATAGAAAACTTATACATATTAAAGAATATTGAGATTACACAGCAGTTAGAGCTTAAGAACAATATAGGCTCACTATACTTGAGGTATAAGAATATAATCCTGTAAATAGTAACCCATCAGATACACTAGTTTACTTACACTATGTTAACACTACAGTTTCTGATAGACATCTCTAGTAGGAGAAAAATTACCACTATACTCTACAATTAATGCTCTTAATATCTGCAAAACCTCTCTATACCTCTTTTTCACCTTTGAGACCACCAATACTGTCAAAATGTTCTTTGTATAAGTATTAGTAGACTTTTGAGCTACAGAAATCTACATTAATTACAACTTTGTGAGAAAACATTATATGAATACCTACAAGCTCTCTAAGCCTATACTAGTCTATAATGTCAATGGTGCTTCCAATAAAGGCTATTATATATCTGAGACAGTGGATATAGCCTTATGCCACTAGTTGTATTCTGAATGAGTCTTGCTTGTAGTTTTGAGCCTAGGTAAGCAAGATCTTGTCCTTGGTTTTACATAGCTAAAAAATCATAATCTTAAGATAAACTGGCAAAAGAGAGAAGTGATTATGACATAATATTCTATATACTATACTAGCTACCAAGACATTTAGAAGGCTGAGAAATACTGAGAATATGCCTTCAATATATGTAAGTCTGGTCTATTCTTTACTTTGGTAGATGACCAGAAAGATATACTTCTAACTCTATGAATTCTTACCAAGTACCAAAAAGAGTCAGGAGATTACTTTTATATGACTTGATGATGCATAGAGCCCTCACCTCTTAACCTCTAAGTAGTAGCTAATCCCTCTCAATATTTTTCCAAAGCTTTTTGTTATAACCAGATTAAAGATAATACTTCTACTATTCCTCCACATATTTAGTAGTCTAGATTAGTGTTTACTGAAAAGGACTTTGATACCCTTCTAGACCACCACAAGTAGAATCATACCATCAAACTAGTTTCTAGAGCTAAGCCTAAGATATCCAAGATATATTCTTTGTCTTCTACAAAGCAGTTTAATCTAGTGTTATATGCAAGTCCACCCATCTGGAAATAACGTTCCTACAGTGAAACCACCTCCAAATCATACAAGCCTGCATTCCACAGTGGCCACTTTTCTCACAACACATCTCATGGCAGTACTGCAACCATCTGGGTATTCTGTCTTCTACAGCAGAGATACTCCTATTCAACTCGGTCTTCCATGACAGAGTTACTACTGTCAGTGTCTCAATACTGAAATCTCTGCTTGGGGTAATAGGAGTTTTCCCACTGAAACCCTGAGCATCTCCTATACTTTCCGTTTGTATATAAGACTAGTAGTTACACTGTAATTCACTAGTCTGATAATCGATGAAGATAAACTCTTATTGAACTTGATCTCCAGTATTCAACAGTGACACACCAATCAGTACTCACTCTCACTTGGACTTTCTTCTCTTCATCTGAAGTTGCAACCACACAGCAGACAGACAGCACAGTACATAAGCTGAAGCCAAGGTTGTTCCACAAGTCTATTCTGCAGACTTCCACCCCAGTGTGAACCGTACCTGATATCTAGATATATTACCAAGAACCTCTATATAGGCTGAATAAGACCATCAAAGTCCCTTATAACTACACTAGTCTTCTTTATTAAGACAAAAAGAAAAATATCTCTCTTATATTAGTGCAAGACTATTAGGCTCTCAATACAATAACCATCAGAAACAAATATACACTCTTTCTTATCTCTAAACTGATTACCAAGCTTTAGAGAGCCTGCTACTTCACTAAGCTGGATGTCTACTAAAGATTTAACAATTTCTAGATCAAGCTAGATAATAAGTGAAAAAAATCTTTTTACATAAACCACAGACTTTTCAAACTCTTAGTGATATTCTGTGATGTTACACCAAAAAATGTTTTTTCAAGAAAGAACATACTCTTATAGAGGTTTTAAGTATTTAAGACCTCTTTGAAGGCATTAGTGAGAAGACTTTATACTCCTAGATAACACCTTAGGCTCTCTTGAGCAGACATTCACTTGAGAGATAGTGCAGTAGCTGTTAATCAAACTAAATCTTGGGAAGATGAGGTTTTTAGGAATAAGAAATACTACTATACTTGTGAAAGACTAGCTATGAAGTATAGGCACTTATGAAAACAATTCACATAGTTACAAATGTTCAGATAGTAGGATAAGGCAGGAACATACTAGATTAAAAGCTAGCAGAGTTTAGAATAGATTCATGAGTAGAAGTATCCTATAAAAATAGCTAAGGAAAAATAGAATGGATACTTGCAAGCAGGAAATGATTATTGGTTTGATGTTAGTATTACACTGGAAAATACTTTTTCACAAAATCATATACTTTCATAAGGTTTTTAAGCATATAAGACCTCATTAGCAAGAAGACCTTATACTTCTAGATAATACCTTAGGCACTCTTGAGTGGATACCAACTCAAGGAACATCATAGTAGCTATTAATTAAACTAAATCTTAGAAAGATGGGGTCTTTAGGAAGAAGAAATACCACTATACTCACAAATGACTAGCTACAAAGTATAAGCACTCATGAGAGCACTTTACATAGTTATAAATGTTCAGACTGTTGGATAAGGCAGGAAAACATTGGATTGAAAGCTAATAGAGTCCAGAATGACTTTGTAAGTAGGAATAACTATGAAAATAGTAAGAAAGAAATGGAATGAACACTCATGAGCAGAAGATAATTATCAGGTTGATGTTGGATTGCAAATAAAGAGACAGCCATATGCTTGTGAGATCTCAGAGAGCTTCCTTATGGTTTTTGTCTCCATTCTCTAGTTTCACTCTCAGTATTTTTAGATTAATACATAAACTACAAGTAGAAGAGATTAAGAGAGAGGTGTCAAGATCGTTGACAGTAGACTTTATTTTTATTTTTTATTTTCACTTTATTTTTCTTTATTTTCTATTTTTAGAACAACTCAGGTTAGGGTTTATCAGTCACGCTGTCACATCGGTCACAAGTTGATGGCAAAGTCACAAGACTGATCATGAGACTTGG
>Ga0157366_1000390_pt1 | contig 20176 bp, 24 predicted proteins | sample AttbisABBM1_FD_113149 | JGI IMG/M metagenome (GOLD analysis project Ga0157366, IMG submission 113149) | Fungus gardens microbial communities from leaf cutter ant in Botucatu, State of São Paulo, Brazil - Atta bisphaerica ABBM1 | ecosystem: Host-associated > Fungi > Mycelium > Unclassified ...
CGACAAGACCTTCTCAGCTTCGGACCTGCGCCAGGCGCTCAATCTGAGCAGCTCGGTTTTGTCGTATGCATACGACAAAATGGTCCGGCGCTTCGGTGGGCTCGCTGCCTCCGACCTGGTGGCTCGGGACTTGTCGTATGCATACGACAAAGTAGATGGCCTCACTCGTAGCGAGGCAGCCGTCCGGCGATTCACGCCAACCACGGTTGGGCTGCCCGCCAATCAGCGAGCTATGCGTCCGCTCCGCCAGACACAGGCCCACCACCACCACCTCACATAGCCCGGCGCCGCCCAATCGGTAGGACGCCCAAAAAACCCGCCACTAGGCGGGTTTTTTTATGCCTAGGAAAAATACGATGACCACCCTATGCACTGTGAATGACCTCTACCATCACAGCAGATCGAAGCCCTTCACTATGATTCCCGTCACCTACCTGAGGCATCTTCAGCGCGTCGCTGAGATCGGGCTTGATAGCTTCGGCATGTGGCTCTCGCTTTACGATCTCTGCAGCAGCAATCCGAATATGGAGCGGGAGATCAGCTGGTCCTTCCTCGCGAAGCGTTTTAGCTTTTCCGAGAACACGGCCAAGCGCCTGTGCAAACGCCTGGCCGAGCGGGGATTGCTTGAGGTGGTGGTACGAAGAGCAGAGAACGGTATGAGCCTGCCCAACATCTTCCGCATCAGGCTCAGCGATGTGATCCTCGCCAAACTGAACGCGAGCTGCCCGGATAGGAAGCAGCGTGGAGATGAGCTCGGCAGATTGGTCGAGTCCATCGAGATCCCCGGGGAAGGTAGCCAGGCAGAAGGGGAGATCGATCCGGAGCCGGCAGGTCATCTGGATCCGGACGGTCCAGAGCCCACTGCCTTTACCCAAGGCGAGCTCTCCGCTATCAAGGGGCATACAGACGAAATCTCTGCACCGGCTCAGACGTACGGTGACGGCAAGACTACCGATGGTGACGTAGAAAATGGTTGCGATGACGCAAAGCATGCGTGCGACACAGGGGTAGACGCTGCCATGGTCATCCAGGCAGCAGCTCAGAAGGAAGGCCGCTCTCTCACTGCCATCGAGCGGCTTGCGCTTAGGAGCATCGGCACAAAACCGAAACCAAAACCTTTCGAAGGTCCAAGACAACAACCCAAAGTCCGGACCGAGCCACTCGAAGCTGGCAACAAGATGCCCGCGGTGGGGGGGCCAAATCCGAAAAATGGGGGGACCAGAATTGCCCCCCAAGAAATAACTCTTCCGAAAGAAAAAACACAAAACGCGTCGTGGCTTTTTTCAATCGTGGAAAAGCTTGTGAAAAGCGGCGTCGCCAGTGATCGCATACCCCAGTTGGCCAAAGAGGTTTTTCAAAGTCTGCAGAGTGGCGCGCTGGCCAAGCACCCCACAGCGAAAGCAATCAACATCGCCGCGAAGTTGATCAGGCAGGGCACGTGGACTACGCCAAGACTTCATCTCCCGGCGATGCCAGCCTGATGCTCGCGCAGCAAGCCATGCACGCCTGGGGGCTTAGCCGCGCGGGTGAATACTCAGCGTCGCGATCAAAACTCGAACGCGATCTGCGATGCAGCAGGGTGGATCAGCCGAATGGGAGCCTCCACGACCTCTTCAGGCTTGCCCGCGTACAGCTCCGCGTAACGAGCCCTGACCTCGGGCCCGGTAGTGCACGCGACGTCGAGCTTCAACAGCCGCGCGACGGTCAGTCGTACGTCAGCGAGCAGGTCTGCTTCCTGAGTGGTGGGGATACAGGTGGGCCATCCGGAGACGTAGTGCAGATGCCGCGGGATGGTCGCTTCTGCGGCTTCGCGTATGCGGCATACCTCTTTCGCGTTTCGGAGCTGCTCCAGCGCTTTAGGGGCGAGCAGGTGAGGCGCAATGTCGCCGAGCCAGGCACCGGATTGAAACGCGAACGAAGAAGCTGCTTCCAGGGCGACCATCCGACGATAGGTGTCCTGATTGCCAACGCAGGTCGCAGAAGCGATGAGGTCCGGTTTGGAAGCCATGATGCAAAACGAGCAGCTCACCCGGCTCATACCGTACCGGGTGTAGGCCTCATGCAGCTCCCGGCCGTGGCCCGCAATTTTTCCCAGGACCTCTGGCAGCGTCCATTCAATGATCGAATTCCACACCAGGCTCTGCAGCCCTCGCCGGCTGAGTCGGGTGTCTACCTTGGATACCGGCATCTTGCTGCGGCTGGAGCTTTCCTGGCGACGGATGCCAGTGACGTTGATGATGTCTCGTCCGGGAAACCGCTTCTTGAGGTAGCTGGCGATCACCGCACTCTTGAGCTCCGAGGTGCAGAAGCGCATCGACGGCGTGCTCCAGGGCAGGATCAGCTTGACGCACGAAAGGTCAGCGTAGCGACGGACGTTGTTCTCCCAACGGCCCTCCCAGCGCTCCATCATCCCGCCCGCCACACGGCGAACGACTGCGAGCTCCCAGCCGATCGTACTCGCCAGTTCCTCGCACTTGGGGAGGCTCTGCTCCCACTCCACCGAGCCAAGATCGGCATGGATCAGCAGCCGAGGCCCACGGTGGCCAACCTGGTCGAGGTAGGCGGCCGTTGCCAGTGCACAGGCATCCGAGTCCTTGCCGCCGCTGACGCCGATGGCGACCACGGCATCACGGGAGAGGAGGGCATCGATTTCAGCAGTTTGGGCGACGACAGACATGAGGAGATCCGCAGTTGGAAGGACCTCTGCAGGATCTCCCAATCCCCAGGAATGCAACTTCTGCACGGCTTGCGTCCATGCGGGATCGCCTTTGCATTCTCAGGAAAGGTGCCAGGGTATCGGGGTACCCCTCATGGACCTGAGACAATGGATATCCGCTACGACGATTTCGTGGAGTTACTCGAGCACCTTGCTCACGCTCCGGAGAAAGACCTGCCGCCAATAACCGTCACGTCGGTGATCAAGAAGGTGCGGGGCACTGGCAATCCGCGGCTGCACTACGCCCGCGGCCACATGACGGTGACGTTCCAGACGCAGTACGGGCCGTTGCAGATCGGTGAGGCCTGGGTGGCCTACCCACGTCCGGATGACGACACGACCGAGTGGGAGGTGTTCATGGCGGTCGAGCTACAGGTGCAGGCCTGGTCATTTGGCGCTACCCGTATTGTCGACGAGCAAGGCCTCCCGAAACCGGTTGACGCGGGTGAGCTCTGTATAGAGCTGATGGACGCGATCAGTTGGGTCGGCTGGGAGCCCTATGTCGAAGCGACCCTGCCTGCGCGTGAGGCGAGCTGGAACGCGGTCAAGGACCAGTACCCTGATATCCGGGTCGACCCCTGGGGTGCAGGGTGGGGTAAGCCAGGCCGGAAGGGTAGGAAGGGCCGAAAGAGCCGCAGCGGAAAAGGCCGATCAGGCAAAAAATCCGGAACCGCGCGCCGAGGCGGCAGATAGTGCGCAGTAGCCACCTGCGGACGATCGATGAGCCGGTTTCCTGTCCGTCCTGCGGAAACCCGGTGCATTTCTTCATAAAACGGCCGCGAAGGGCGGCTGGTCTACTCTAGCAGCCCTCTACGAGCTGTCCTCCTCTCCGCGGCCCAATGGCGGCATACTGACCTGACAAGCCGCCCCCAGGAGAATCGCAGTGATCAAAAACGGTATGCCGCCGATCCACCCGGGCGAGATTCTCAGGGAGGAGTTCCTGGTACCGCTGCAGACCGACACGATAGCGTTTGCTGAGCGACTTGGCGTTCCGGCCGCTACGGTGGAGGCGGTGGTGAATGAGCGCGCGCCTGTGACGCCTGAGCTGGCGTCGAAGTTGGCTACACTGTTCAAGACCTCGGAGGGTTTCTGGCTGTCGTTACAGGCCACCTACGAAGAGAGAAGTGCAGCGGTCGCCCAGCAGGCTGGCGGGACCATGCCCGAGTGCGGAACGAAGCAATAGCGTATGGCGTTTCAACTGCATTCCGCTACGCCGGCGACACGCCGATATTCAACACCCCACGATGACAGCTCGGGCGGCGAGCCATGGCCGATCTAGTCGTCCAGGCGTTCGTGGATGGTCATTGGCAGGACGCACTCAGTATCCGCTTTGACGACCCAGGCAGGCATCCTCTCAACAGCCCCTGCAGCTGCCGCTACCTGGCGCCATTTCTGGCTCAGTACCTCACCGGGCCTGGCCCATCGCTGCAGCACGCTGTGAGCGCGAATCTCCCGCTGAGCTGGGACGTTGTGCGTCTCCCGCATTGGCCCGCGTTCCTGTTCGATATCGTGCCCTCCGGTGCTGCGCGTCGATTCCTGCTTCCTCGTCTGCCACGTGCAAGCGGACTAGCCACTCAGCCGGCATTTGAACTGCTATCGCGCTGTACCCGCGCCCCGATCGGTCAGCTGCGGATCCGCGAAGCCGTAGCGATCGGCGAAGAGGTGGCGCCGATCGCATTCCGGCGAGACCAGGTCATCGATCTGGGCCCGGACTTCCTTGATCACGCCTATGCACAAGGTGCCCCCTTGGGAAGCGCCACCGGCGCCGGTGGCGATGCGCCAAAGCTGCTGCTGACCGAGTTCAATCAGGGCGAGTTTTACCTGGACGGGATGCTTGGTGATGACTTGGCCGCTCGGCACTGGCTGGTCAAATTTCCCCGCAACCAGGGGCGCGCTGCTGACCAGGACGTGCTTCGTAGCGAGTACCGCTACTACCTGGCTCTCGATAGCCTGGGCCTGGAGACGATCTCTGCTGACGGGCTAGCGCTCGAGGAAGGGAGGCAGCCGAGCCTATGGTTGCCGCGGTTCGACCGCCGGCCCGGTGCCGCGGGTCTTGAGCGGGTCGCTGTCGAGTCGATTTATTCGTTGACGGATACGCTGGTGCCCGGGAGCTACCTGGGGCACCTCGACGCTATCGAGGCGCTGGTAAGGGTGTGGCGGGCTTCCGGCCAGGAGGCGGCCATTCCAGGCCTACTCGATGAGTACTTGCTGCGAGATCTGCTGAATCAGGTGGTCGGCAATACGGACAACCACGGCCGCAATACCGCCATCCTGCGCGACAGAGAGGGCGTGCGGCTGGCGCCGATCTACGACCTGGCGCCGATGGTGATGGATGAGCAAGGCGTCACCCGTGCGACCAAGTGGCCGGCGCCGGTGGAGCAGGCCGGGACCATCAACTGGAGGGAGGTCTGCCAGCTGTTGGCGGTATGGGACGAGCCGGAGAGGCTGTGGGTCGCGCTGAGGAAAAACGCTGAGCGACTGCGTGCGCTGCCTGACCTCCTGCAGCCGGTGCTGCCGAGGAGTACCTGGGAGCATCCCCGGATCCCGCTGCGGTGGCTAGAGGGTTACCTGCAGAACGCGGATCTGCGATAGCGAGATCCAACACCGTACGATGGTAGGTGGGTACGAGACAACTCGCCGGGCGCGCCGGCGAGAGGGTTAGCAAGAGAACAGGCCAGTGCGACAAGGGCCTGCTTAGACGGGGGCTGTGGTCGGGCGGAATGGCTAGCTGGCGAAGGCCGCGGCCAGGGCTTTTGCGCGAGCTGACACCTTCAGCTGCCGCAGCTCGGCGTCTTCGATGGCGAGAGCGCTGATGAGCTCCTCAGCCAGCTGGTCGGCAGTGCTCAGATCTGCCTGGTCGAAGTCCAACTCCAGCTCCTTGTACTTGCTGTAGGCGGTGACCTTCGAGGCAATCGCTTGGATGGCGAGAGGTCCGTATGCATCCGGATCCTCGTGATAGAACGCGAAGTCGCCGACGGCGAGGTTGCCCGCTTGGCTGTGCGCACCATAGGCTTCGGCCAGGGTGCGAGCGTAGGCCGCCAGCTGGTCACCGCTCGCCGGTGTTGCTGCTTGGCCGGCAAGATTGATGATGACGTCGGCCAGCTGCGCAGCGGTGAGGAGCGCCTCCGGCTCAAACGGCAGGATCTGCTGTTGCTTCATCGACAGGCCCTTCACCAGGCCATCCTGGCTCATTACTTCGATGGCACCGAAGCGGGATGGCTCATCACGATGAAAGACCAGGCGGCCCGGTACGACAGTGCCCGGTGCTGTAGCGGTGGTAGGGGAGGGGAGGGTTTCGCTGTTCATGGTGAGGCTCCTGGTTGATATCTGCCCTCCACCCTGACACAGCTTTTCAGAACGCAAACGGCGGCTCCTCTGGTAGGGCTTGCGTCGAACTTTGAAATTGCTGCGAGATTCTGAAAATACCAAAACCGGAAATAGCCAATGACAACAATCTACCCATAGCTTTCGTCCACAACTCGAAAGCCTATGCCCACCTTGCAGCAGTCGTAGTCACTCATACCATCAGCGACCAACGCTGAATCGGATTGCCGGAAGCCTACCCCGGGTCTCGGCCCACTTTGCGTATAAGGGGCCCATAGTTTGGCTGAATTTGAAGAAGCCACATGCGGAGAATCTCTCCTCTATAGGAATCGTCAAAGGCGGGAGCCATCTCGCTTGGCGTAAGTTGAGGGGTGAGGCGAACAATGCGTGCATCCGCCGTCGTAAGCCACTCGAAATGCCTTGAGACCATGCCAGCGGTCGATCCAATAATCTCGAACTCCTGCGCCTCATTGCGATCGAGCGGCTTTGCAAAAAACTCTATGAAGTCCACCCTGTCGCCGTCCATCTTCGCAACGGGGGCGTGTTCTTCCCAAGTTGAGTGAAATATCAGATAGAACGCCACTTGCCGCTCTAAGTCACAGATTATCTCTTTTCCCTCAGAATAGAACGAGATGCCATTGATAATGAAATTAGCGATTCCGTCCTCGCTAATTGAATTTGGGTATTCTGGCTTTGCATGTATGCGGCATACGAGCGGGGGAACTACGCCAATTAATCGGTCGCCAAAGGCTCCGGCGATGTTGCGCTGCAAGGCCTCTGGAAACCGTAGATTTATCGTACCTTTTGGTGTCTCAAAGTCTTCTACCTTGTTTATGGTCCATTGCCCAAGCGACTGCCAATAAACGGCAATCGTGAGTGAGTGACCCTTGAGATAGGCATAGCGCTTGAGCCTTGCTAAGTAATTTTTGCTGAATGTCACTGGTTGATTGAAGTTCTCCGTACGCGCGTGCTTGACCTCTACGAAGTAGCGCTCACCGGTTTTGAGCGCTACGAAGTAGTCAGGGGCTTGGACATCGGCCCCGTCATAAAGTGGAGCCGCCGTATCTTCTGGAGCAATAAGATCTGCCTGCCCCAACGAAGCCACCATGTACTCGAACATCTTTTCAGCCCGGCGGCCTATCAGAAGGCGCATATCTTCGATTCCAAGCTTGGTGGCTTCGTCAAAGGAAAACACCTCGCCAATGCGGTTAAGTGGAAGATTAAACTCCCGGCCAATATCCGCTGCCAAATCTAATGCACCAAATTTGGTTGATTGTCTTGTTACGCGTTTCATTAAATTATTCTTCACCCAATCGGTACCTGATAAATGTAGCATGCGCATTGGATTGCGACCCGCATAAACGCTTCACAGCGCCTGAACATGTCTGCTTTGAGACTTAAGCCGTCGTCTATAGGAAAACTGTGAGGACTGCTCTTAACTGGTAACTGCCCACCGCCAACGGCAGCTTTGGGTCGGACACTGGCCCTTGCGTTCTATCGGTTCTTCGTACGCTCTCTGCATCAACTGCAGGCCACCAAGATGAAATCCATAGAATTCCTCGCCCAGGAACGGGCTTTTTTCCCCCTTGAGCACTACCGCCAGGCGATCCTGTGCAAGGAGGCCTATCCCTGGGCACGACAGTACCTCGCATACCTTCCGGCGGACGCTGTTCGTGACGTGCTGGCCGCAGTGCCCGTTCACCTGCAGCCGTCCGTCCAGCTCATAGCCGAAGCTGTCCAGTGTGGTTGGTTCGTGGTGCCCAACGGCAAGAACGGGACGTTCAGCGCTCGCCAGTTTGCCGAGCGCTGGGGTATGGCCGCAGCGCTGCCGTGGCTGCCGGACATCCTGCAGCGCGCGCTAGAGGCGGATGCATGGGGGCAGCGCCACCGCCTCGTGGAACGCCACACCTTCGGCGTTCGGCGGCTGCCTGGGTTCGTGGATCAGGCCCTGGCCCTGCCTCACCGCCTCTCTCGGCTCCCGCTCGATCACCAGGCCGGCGCCATCACGGCAGAGCTCTGGTTCCAGGTACTGGCTGACGTGCACGCTGCGACCGCTGCGCTCGCGGCACAGATCGAGTGCTTTGCGCCGGCGTGGATGTGGGATCCGGCCGCCTCACTTGAACACCAGGTTGAGCGCCTGCGGCAGCATGGGTGCGCGCACCTGCTGATTGCCTACGTGTCGCAGACCCGAGACCGCTGGATCGATAGTCCTGAGCAAAAGAAGCTCGAGGATGTGTTGTACCGAGGGCTACCGGTGGTTGAGTACGAACGGTGGTACCTGGAGAGGGCTGCGCGAGCGCGAGCAGAGGAGCGGGGACGCTGGCGCGAGCACTTCGCCCGGATCCGTGAGCTCGCCGGTATCTTCGATGACGCTCGCAGCTTTGCGCGGATACCGCTGGGGCGGCTGATCCACGAGCTTTCGGGAGGCCGCTTCATATTGCGGCGCGAGGCAGCTTCAAATCCCAGCCTGGTCGTCGAAGTCTCGCCGAACTACCTGGTCGGCGCGGGAGAGGGGATAGACGAGCCATTCGCGCTCGCAAACTTTTGCCAGGCGCTTGCCGATGCGCTGGCCGATGTTCCGTGTTCCTTTCCCGGGTACCTTGAGGCGTGCCGCCAGGCTCGGGCCTCGCTCGTCGCGTTCCAATCCAGCATGGCTGCTCCCTGCTAGCGTTGGAGGCGAGCTTACTGCCAGTTCGCGCCCTTGATCGGTATGAACCTCGCTCGCAGCAGCGCTGAGTTATGTCAGTGTGATGGTCACCTGGCCTATAGGGGAGATCACCGATGAAGGTACGCATTGAGGTAACGACTGACGAGCTCGGGGACATGGGGTGCGATTCGGTCGAAGAGCTTGCAGCCCGCCTGCGGGAGCAGCTGGATAGCGGCGTTGTGGGCGACGCCGGCGAGGCAGGGAGCGATTGGCTCGTCGCCTACGAGCTGACGGCTAACCTCGGGAGCTAGAGAAAATGGAAATCATCCCCGCCTTCTATGCCGACATCTTTTACGCCCTGATGTGGCTCTGCGTGATAGCCAGCGTCTGCAACGCGGGTGCGTGGCTGTGGAAGCTCCTCATCAACCTGGATATCCGGCAGGACTACGCCCCGGCTCTGTGGGCGCTAGGCCTGGCGTTGGTGGCCTTGTTGCTGTGGTATGGCCAGGGCGCGCTCGGCGCTGAAGCGCCGCGCTATGAACGAGGGGAGGCGACGTTCATCACCTTCTGGATCTTGCTGTCGGGCGTCTGCCTCGTTGGGCCTTTTGCACTCCTGTTCCATCGTTCGCCGGACTCACCCAGAGGGCCCGGCGCGTAACGCTTCAAGTCGCGCGCCTACGCCTTCTGAACAGCTTGGCAATCGCCCAGGTCAAACGCTTGCCCGCCGGCCTGGAAGCTGACATCCAGGTCGGTCAATCGCCTGTAGTGGTTTTGCCTGTCCGGCAATCTCCAAATGCCACGCGGGCGAAGGGTTCCCTCGTATCGGGACGGCGGCTGCCTGTAGCTCAGTCGTTGGATAGGCTTATCCCCTAGCCCCCCGTCAGCAGACACGCCGGTCAGGCCCAGCCCACGTCCAAAGTCTCGTTTCCTCAGATTTCCCGCCGCAGTAGGACCTTTAAGCGAGATCGGCGATCTCTATGACCTCGGTAACCGTTGCCCATAGCAAGGAGAGGTCATGGAACAAGGAATCGATCGGCTTAGAGCGGCTCTAGCGCCGTACACCACCACAAGCGCCACGTCCGGCTGACAGGGCGCTGGTGGTAACGGTCAGTTATGAGGAGGCGGAGGTCACGCGCGCTGTGAAGCTTGCGGACCTGGAAGATCCGGCCAAGCTCGCCGATGTCATCAACGATTTCAGGCGCGATGTGGCACTGGGTCGGGAGGGCGGTGAGGAGGAGCACGCGAAGCTGATGCGGCGCCTAGGCTCGCGCGGGTTGGAGTCTTTCAATCCAGAGCTGCATGCCGCGCGCAAGGCGAAATAGCTCATTCGGACAGGTACAGATAGTGACCGCGCCTGAGGCATCGTAAGGCGCGGCTATCGCTATTGGGGAGGCCGGCGGCCGTCCCTACTCCTCATCGCAGCGACACACCACTGAAGCCGAGCGCCATCGACAGCTGCTGCGCAGCAGAGGCGCCTAGGCGCTTCGCGAACCGATCAAAGGCATTGTCCTTGACGGTGAAGTCGACCTGGCTGGTGGCGCCCACCAGGTCCCGGGCGACATAGTCGACATCCCCCAGCTTATCGATCAGCCCCAGCTGCTTGGCCTGCTCGCCGGTCCAGATCAGGCCGGAGAAGAGCTCCGGATGATCGGCATCCTTTAGGCGATCGCCGCGGCCGGTCTTTACCGACTGGATGAACTGCTGGTGTGTCTGCTTGAGCACGTCGTTCCAGAAGACGGTCTCTTCAGGGTTCTTCGGCTGGAACGGATCCAGGAACGCCTTGTGCGCGCCGGAGGTGTAGGCCCGGCGCTCCACCCCGACGCGGTTCATCAGGTCGACGAAGCCGAACGAGGCCGCCGTCACGCCGATGGAGCCGACCAGCGAGGCTTTATCGGCCACAATCTCGTCGGCGGCCGCGGCGATGTAGTAGGCACCTGAGGCGCCCAGGTCCTCGATGACGGCGTAGACCGGCACCTTCGGATGCAGGCCGCGCTGGCGCTTGATCTCGTCGAACACCTGGCCGGCCTGTACCGGGCTGCCGCCGGGCGAGTTGATCTTGAGAACCACGGCTTTGGCGCGCTCGTCATCGAACGCGCGCCCGATGGCCTTCTTCAGCGCGGCGGCGTTGGCCTCGGCGCCGTCGGCGATCTCGCCCCGCACCTGGATGACGGCCGTGATCTGCTTGACTTTATCCGCCTCGTCGAGTTGCAGGTGCTCGACCAGTACCGCGCCTGCAACCAGCAGCAGGCCGGTACCCCAGAAGGAGTACTTGAGCAGTTTCAGCCGGCGAGAAGCGCGCCGCTCTTTGATGAGGTCGCGGATGAGTTCGGGAAGTAGCGTGTTGTCGTGTTCGGACATTGGAACCTCGTGGCGGGTATCAGACCGCCAGTGTCGCGAGACCCGCGCCGAAAAAGTCACGAGTTTGCCCCTTGAATGGGCGTGTACCGGCCCGGTTCTCGCCCTGGAAAGGCTTGAATCGCCAGCCTAGGGCGAGGTGGCGCGCTGATACTGATCCCTTCTTCCAGTCGGGATTCCAGCCATGAAATACGCGCTCGAGCACAGGGGCGGTCGCACCCTGCCAGTCGATCCGGCCATTTACCTCAAGGCCATCAAGGCCCGTTTGGCATGCGCCCAGGCGCAAGGTGCCAAAAGCATCTGGATCGATCACCGCGATGGGCTGTGGCATGGCAAGGCGACCCATACCGCGCTGATCAGCGCCCTGGAGCGGCTCGCTGCAGAAGGGTACGGATTGAGTTGGGACGAGATGCGCGGCATCCAGGTGCTGCGGTTGGATGTCGATCCGAAAGTGTCTCTGGCGCCGGCGGCCGTCCGCAGCGCGCTGGGCTTGGTCGAGACCTGGGACACCACTCCCTTTAAAGCGCCGGAGCCGGTGGCTGCGCCGGTGAGCCATGGCAGCCAGATGGGCGACTACCTTCTTTTCCTCGTGCTGATTGCATCCCTGGCCGGCGCCCCCTTTGGATTGGCACGTATGCTCGACGCGCCTACACCAGGCCCCTGGCTACTCGCCTTCTACTACGGGGTGTTTGGACAGACCCTCTACACCTGGGGCTCGGTTCTGGTGAAGGGCTTCTTGGCTGCGGAACGATCGCGCCGGCACACGCCGCCGGCCTGATACGCCACCGGCGCCTGTCGATGGCGCCCGGCGCTGGCGGCTGGCTAGATGTCCTCTTGACGCCGCGTGCTACCGGAATGACAGTCAGCGGCCCACGTTTCGGAGGGTGAAAATGACTCTACCTCGTGCACGGGCTCCGGGCCCGGCTACCGACCGACCGGCGCGCGGTCAATCGGCGCCGGCGGCTGACCACGATGCGCACTCGCTGGCCCGGCAGCTCCTGGCAGAGCTCACCGGCACGCCTGGTGAGCTCCAAGCCGAGCTCGATGCAGCGTCCCGGGCGATCCCCGAATCCCCTACCAAGAAGGGCGTGAATCGACGCTTGCGGTGACAGCGGCAGCTGCACACTAGGCCGACCGACCCGGGTCGACGCCTTTGCTGCCATGCGGGAAAGCGCGTGGATCTGGGACGGACCACTTCTATCGAGGACGGCCCCATGCTCGACCTGTACAACATGATCGGTGCACTGATCCCCACGGCTGGCCCCACCAAGGCCCATCCAGACGACGCTTACCGTGAAGGCTACGCCGCCGCGGTTGACGACGCGCTGAAGAGGGTCGACCAGGCGCCTGACGCTTCCACAGCCGCGATCGCCTTCGCGCTGGAGACCGAGGAGGGCATGACCTTTTTGCGCTGCTGGAACGAAGGTGACTTTGACGCCATCCGCCGTGAGTGGCCGGAAGCGCCGGATAATGTTTTCGAGGGCGCTGATCCGCTGTTCAAGAGATCGCCCTCGCAGGTTTCGGCTGGCTAGCACCCCGACGCGCGAGGCAGCCGCTCATGCTCATCCACCTGGTACCACGGTTCATGACCTGCCCTGTCTCGGGACCGCACGTCCAACTGATCGACCTGCGGATCGACTCGGTTGGCCTGGTCTTGCGTGATCGAGTTGACCTGGCCACGCGCCGGCCGATGCCGAACAAGCGCATGGCGATCGGCTGCAGCAAGCATGGCCGCCTGGCGCGGGTAGGGCTGCTGATCGATACGCTACGGCCGGCCAAGCCGTTCACTGTGGTTTATCGCTGGGCGGTAGCGGCGGAGCAGCTGATCGTCCACCGCGTGCACTATGAGCTGTTGGGCGAAGCAGACGCCTACCAGGTCGTCTCAGACAAGATGTCGACCTGGCCGCAGCGGCCGATGGAGCACCAGGATTCGATCCCGACCTTCGTCCAGCCGCGGCTGGAGGCCACGCTGGTGCCCCGCGACAAGGTCGTCAACCAGCGAGTAGGAAGCAACGGGCTGCTGCTCGAGCGCGAGGAGTCGTTCCAGGTCCCGCTGCTGGACCGGGATGATTGGTTCAAGCGGCTGAACGAGTCCCTGGGTGATCGGGCGCCACGCCTCGAGGACGTCGTGGCCTGTCCGCTCGGTACCGCTGGCCAAGGGATCGATCCCTATCTCTTTGTTGGCGGTGAGGACTAGGCCAGAGTGCCGGCGAAAGATTCTTGTCGGCTTCCGAAACAACTGCGAAATCTAGCAACTAATTGCGACGGCCCTGACAGAGAAAAGCACTCAGATTCGGGCCGGTGGTGTGCAGTGGGTTTTCCTTTACTTCCAGGAGAACTGATAGGAGGGGAACAGCGGTGCCATAGCGTCAATAGCGACTATCAGCTCCGTTTCCGGTACGCGGTCGCCGGCATACTGAGTCACCAGTTCGAGAAACGTCTGAGGCGCTGGTTCATTCGCTTCAGGATCACCTGAAGGCAGCAGACCTTCGAGTCGTTGTACCTCGTCCAGGGCTAGCAAGATCATTTTCACGGCTGCGATTCGCGCGTCGTTCATTATTGTTTTCCTAATCGGTGGTGATGTTCCGGCAATGAGGGCAAGCCCATACGGTGTGCCCATCCTTCAGGTACTGCTGCGAATAGTTCGCCGTGCCTACCGGGCAGGTTGGACAGGCTCGAAGTTTCCCACAGCGATTAACGAGAACTTCTTCATAGCCGCCCAGCTTCATGGCCATCACGAAAGGCGTAATCACAGGATCGCGGGGGCCTCGGTTTGGATCGCTCATCGTCGCGGCGCATTGTTGCCGCCCTTGTTCAAGGAGCGCGGTCGACATCTGCATACAGAATTTTCCTCGGGTTCGTTATGGACTCAGCGTCTCACGGGTCGCCGGAAACGCAAGCCCATGATCGTGCACCAATCAGCGTGCCAGCAGGCCACTCAAGGAAATATGCTCGGAGTACAACGGCCATGGTCGAAATCCCAACTCTGTCCCGGCTTTTTCCCACACGCCAGCAGCTTGGAACCTTTCGCCCCCTGGACACCGCCTGGCCGGATCGCAGCTGCCGCTACGCCTTTGTAAGATTCTTACACGGTGGAATGCCGGACATCGTCCCAACGCGCTCAGGGGCTAGGCTTCGGCGCGCGTGGCGCAACGGAGCGATCTCGCTACTGGACCGAACCAGCTGCCTGAAACGTCTTTTGAATGCCAGCCGCGTGAAGGCCGGCGCCCAGGGCACTATCTGGTTGGGAAGCGGCTGGATCCCCTGAAGTGACGGCCATGGAGGACCCGGTGGCAACAGGTCACGCCGCTCCGTTGCCATCAGCACCAGGTCTGCCACCTTGATGCTGGCCGGTAGCTCCTGAGCGATCCCGAAGCGCGCCGCGATGGCCATCCAGATCCGGGCCTCGATCGCCTTGAAGCCTGGCAGCAAGTCCTTGAGGGGACTCACCATGTCGCCGACATAGGCCTCGGCGGCATCATGCAGCAGCGCGTGAAGCGCGTCCGCAGGCGGTACCAGGTGGCTGGCCAATACGCTGTGTTGGCCAACGCTGTAGTGGATCTGGGTGTAACCGGCGAAGCGGCAGATATTCGCCAGCGCATGGGCGATGTCATCCAGCACCACCATGTCGGCTTCAGGGGCCAACAGGTCAAACTGCTTTCCAGACTGGGTGAGGATCCAGCTTGAGCTCATGCGCTACTCCCGTGAGGCGAAAGACCAGGTAGTGGCCAACGTAACCGATCTCCGTCGACGCGCTAGCGCCAATACCCGCCTGCGCCGGGGCCTCAATAGCGAGGGGCACTCCTCCGCGCGCGCAGTTCTACACGCCGCGGGATCGTGGACCGCAGCCGACCCTTAACCGGCGAGCTGGGCGCAGCGTAGTGCAAGCTTGTGGTGGTAGTCAGCACCGGTACAGGTGCGCTCCAGGCGGATGACGTCGTCCAGCGGCACATCACGCCCGCTTCGCTCGGTGGCGGCCCGGGCCAGCGCTGCGCACATTCGGACTACATAGCCGGGCGCGAGATATCTCGGATCCCGGGCGAGATCCCCCTCCGCGGTACCGCGTGCTTGGAGCGCCCGCTGGATGATTCCTGCAAACGGTTCATAGTCCATCTGGGGCACGATCCTCTCCTTCAAGGGTTTCCGCGTAGCGTATTGCGGTCTGAACGAGACGACGGCCGCCGGCGGCACGTGCGGCCTTCTGCGTTTTTCCGATCACGCGGCGAAGGCCATCGCGCGCGAGTTTTAGACTGGTCGCCTCAGCGTCGGCGGCTTCGAAGAGCGCGTACAGAATACCGTCGGCTTCCTGCAAGGCATCCAGGTCCTCGGCCGACACGTAGATCGTTGCGCCGCTCATGGCTGGTCCGCCCGGGTGTTCTGGGCTGTGTTCATCACTAAGCGGCGACGGTGCTGCACCGCCTCCACCGTCGCGCCTTGAAATGAGTCGTTCACGTCGTTCTTCTCCTGAGCAATGGGTGTTGCTCCGATCGGCCAGGCGTCGCCGCCACCGGCCGAATCGGTGACTTGACGCTATGCCGCAGCTGTTCGCCGTGGAGTGGCCACTGCGGCGCGCCAGGGGTCGTTGGCCCGGGCAATCGCCGCCATGTGCGGCGGGGAGACGCTGTTGCCGCACATGTGGACCTGTTCGGACTTGGTGAACGGCTTGCCGTCGTGGCCAAATTCTATCTGGTAGGAGTCCGGGAAGCCCTGGGCGCGGTACAACTCTCGCGGCTGCAGCATGCGCAGGCCGATGTCGACCACGACGTAGGGGGTGCCTTGAATCGTTACCGTGACGAGCGCAAGGCGGTCTTTCGTCGTGACGGTGGGGGAGGGCTCATCCGGCCGGCTGGTGTTGTCCGCACCGTAGTAGCTCATCAGGAAGGCGGCGACGCGCAGGGCACCGGCTTCGACTTCGGGCGAGAGCTGCAGCTCGACCACCGAGGTCTTGCCGCCGCCGCCAGCGGTGATGGTCGGCGCCGGCTCGTCGATGCGTTGGCCAACGGAGCCGCCGAACTGCCGGGACAGGAAGGCGGTGATCGCGCCGTGGTGCTGGCCGGAGGCACTGATGGTGTGCAGCGGCTCCTCGAGTGAGCGGGCATCGCAATTGCCGCGCAGATGGGCGAGGGTGGCCACCGCCAGACGCTGTTGGCTGCCCGTGTTGGTGATGGTGGTCATCGGCCGTTCGACGCTGTGTGCAGGCGTGGTGTTGAAACCGCCGTTCGCCTGTTCCAGGAACGCCGTGCAGACGCCCATCGCATGTGCTGCGCCGGCGGGGCGCTGGCAGTCACCGCCACTGGTGATGGTGGGCATCGGCTCATCGGCAGCGGCGCCGGCGGAGTCGAAGCGGAATTTCACCAGGTGCGCAGCCGCGACCGCGTGCTTGATCCCACCGGCCATCACCGTGCCCAGCGGCTTGTCCAGGCCCGGTACGCGCGGTTCCTGCCCCTGGCGCTCGCCGTAGCCCACCGATACGAGGGTCGGCGCCACCACCGCGCGGTGGTTTTCGGTCAGGATGCTACCCAACGGGGCGCCGGCGTCGGCAGGCTTCCCTGCATAGGCCGGGCCTCCCAGGCCGATCAGCGTGGGGCTCACCAGCATCTGCTCGCCGCGGTTCGCGCACGTCACGGTCGGCAGTGGCTCACGCGGGTCGTGCACCCGATCGCCACCCTGGTGGGTAGCCGGTGCGATGATCGGGCTGGCCACCGCGAAGGATCCGCCTCGCGGCCAGGCCGTGATGGTGTGCAGCGGCTCACCCACCGAGACGGCCGCCTCTCGAGACCAGTTGGCGATCGGCACGATGAAAGGGTCGGCGGACTCCAGGACGAACTTGCGCAGGCCCTTGGCGACGCGGCGAAGCGTGGCAGCAGCCAGCGGCTTCTTGCGCTTGAAGATTGACGGACACGGGACCGACCAGTCGATGCACTCCGCAGCGACGCGCAGGGGCTTCTGTCCCTTGCCCGGCTTCTTGGCGTGGGTCTGCGCTGGCCAGACGATCGGCTGACCGTCGCAGCGAGCGATCATGAACAGTCGCTCGCGACTGGTCGGCGCGCCATAGCTGGAGGCCCGGCCGACCTCCCATTCGACTTCGTAACCCATGCTCTGCAGCAGCTGCACGAACCGACGCCAGGTTTGCCCTTTGCGCTTGGGGTCAGGCACCAGGAACTGGTTGTGGACCGGCACCTGCTCACCGACGTCAGCTACCCGGTTCACGAACTTCTTGGGCTTCGTCGGGTGAGGGATACGGTCCAGGGTCACGACCCGGCCAGTGGCAGGGTCGCGCTTGGCGATCAGCGGGCCCCACTGCAGAATCTGCTTCACGTTCTCGAGGCTGATGACCCGCGGCTGCTTCTTGCCGGCCCATTTCAGCCCGATCCAGGAGAGGTTACGGATTTCGTGCTGGCGCGGCTGGCCGCCGGCCGCCTGGCTGTGGTGGGTGCAGTCGGGCGACATGTGAAACCAGCCTACCCGCCGGCCGCCGCATTCAGTGTCCGGGTCGCCGTCGAAGACATCGGTGGTGAAATGCCGCGCCGCCGGGTGGTTGGCGGTGTGCATGCTGATGGCTTTCGTGGAGTGATTCTTCGCCACGGCGACTGGACGACCCAGGCCCATCTCGAGCCCGGTACCAGCGCCGCCCCCGCCACAGAAGAAGTCGACGACGATCTCATCTTCCTGGGCAGTGAAGCTCAAGCTGTACTGGGTCTTGAAGTCGACAGGTGGTTGTTTGCGGGGAAATGCGGTCATGGGGAGGGGCCTCAGTGCGTCGAGGCGCCAGCCGCCTCATGACGCCCATCCTCCAGGCATCTCTAAAAACGCAAGCTCATGCCCTTTCCAGAGAACGCCGCCCAGAGAAAGGCGGCGATCCCAGTGCCCGAAGGCGATGACGAAAGATTCTTTCGCTGAGCGCTGCTAGGGCGTCGTCACCTTGGCGCGGACCGTCACAGGTCTGGACTCCACCGTCTTCATCTGCAGCGGTGTCGTTGCGGTGGGCGCATCGTTGATCGCCCGCACCAGCACCGTCACCCTTTCAGCAGCCGAATAGGCACCCTCGGGGTCGCGTGCCCGGTAGGTGAAGCTGGCGGTGCCATTCCAGTCCTTGGCCGGTTCGAAGCGCAGGTTGGCGCCCTGAATGGTGGCAACGCCCACGGTCTTGAGTGGCGGGGAGACCAGCTCGAAGTAGGAGGGCGGCGCCGAGTCGATGTCAGTACCTGACAGCGTCGTTTCGACGGGCGTGTCCTCGTCCGTGGTCAGGGACACTGGCTGGACTACGGGAGGATCATTCACCGGCATGACGACGATGGTTACGGTGCCTGGGCTCGACGTGGCGCCGCGGTTATCGGTGACCTGGAAGGTGAGGGTGGTTGTGCCAGACCAATCGGTTGGCGGCCAGTAGGTAATGGCCGAAAAGCTTTGGGTGATGGTGCCGACGCTTGGCTGTTGGAGGATGGTGTAGCTGCTGATGCTACCGTCGGTGTCCGTCGCCTGGAGATTGAATCGGCCGATGGTGTCTTCGTTGACAGTAGCCGTTGTGTTAAGCGCCGACGGAGGCGAGTTGGGTATGACCCGCGTGATCTCACACATGTTGCCGGTATAGCGGACGTAACGGGCGTCGACGACGTAACTGCCGTACTGGCGCCGAGCCGAGTCCAGGCAGTCGCGATCGAACATCGACTGATAGGCGGCTGGTCCCCCCTTCGAGTTCACGTCTGCGTCGGCCGCCTCCCGCCAACGAGAACTGAAGCTCGCGTAAGTATCTCCATGTTGGCGTATGTCGTCCTGCCAGTAGATCCAGCCGCCCTGGTCAGGGCAGCGCCCGAGGTTGGTCGAATACTGCCGATAGACCGAGATGATGTGGTTCTTCCAACCGGTGTCTAGCGATCCGCCCCAATAGCCGTTGGAGTTCGAGTCGCAGATGAAGGAGTTCTGGCTGAAGGTTGTGCCGGTCTCGTCCGCACGCGAGAGCGCGCTGAAGAGGCTGAGCAGCAGGGTAAGGGCCGCAACGACGATCGTGATCGGTGCAGGTGCGGTTGGGCGCGAAGGCATAGCCACCTCAGCATAGGGGAATGGAGCAAGTAAACGGGACATGGGATAGCCCTGGAGCGTGAGTTCACGCCGTCGAAAGGGATTCAACGGACCGTTCCAGACGCACGGGCGTCGATGAAGTCGAGGATGCGATTGATCCTCCACATCGCATGACGACGTGAGCCCGGCATCGATCGAGGTATTTTTCGCACCGCTCGGACCAATAGCCGTCCAAGCTGAGCCGCCGGCCGATCGGAAAGCTCCAAGGCCTCGAAGGTATCTGTCGCGTCCTGCAGCTGCAGAAAGCCCGCGACGTAGCACCAACGTGTGGCCAGGCGGAATCGCCTGGTGGTTGGCTGGAAGAGCAGGTAGACCCGCTCGCCGCCGGCAGTGAAAGAGCTGCGTAGTACTTCCATGGGGCGCCTCACATGACTGGGTCAGTCGAGGCTATGTCCTATCTCCAGAATGCAAGGCCGGCGTGTCCTCACGGGATGACCCGGGCACGCGTAGTGACCGGCACCGATTCCTTCGTGCGTATCTCCAACGACACGTCAGTCAGCGACGGAGCGTCATTTACCGGCCGCACGGTGACGGCAACCGCCGCCGGCGCCGACCAGGCGGCAGCGTTGTCCTGAGCGCGGTAGGTGAACTGGGTGGCTCCATTCCAATCCTTGGCCGGCTTGAAGGTGGCGGTGGCCCCGGCGAGGGTGACCTGGCCAACCGCAGCCGGTGGCACGCCGACGAGCTGGAAGACAGTCGGGGCAGGGGAGTCGATGTCCGTTGCGGACAGCAGCACGCTGGCCTGGGTGTCCTCATCGAGGATGAGGCTCTTCGCCTCGGCGACAGGGGCATCATTCACTGGCCGGATGGTTATCGACACGGTCGCTACGTTCGACCAGGCGCCGCTGGGGTCCTGTGCGCGGTAGGTCATCGACGTCGCACCATTCCAATCAGCTGTCGGCGTGAAGACGACGGTATTGCCGGCGAAGCGCGCGGTGCCCGCGGCTGCAGGCGCCGCGTTGACGATCTGGTAGGTGAAGGTCGAGTGGTCGTCGGTAACCGGGAGGGCGCCGCTGGCCGGCGTGTCCTCGTCGCTGGCGATCGCCAGGTTGCCC
>Ga0157366_1000393_pt1 | contig 20063 bp, 19 predicted proteins | sample AttbisABBM1_FD_113149 | JGI IMG/M metagenome (GOLD analysis project Ga0157366, IMG submission 113149) | Fungus gardens microbial communities from leaf cutter ant in Botucatu, State of São Paulo, Brazil - Atta bisphaerica ABBM1 | ecosystem: Host-associated > Fungi > Mycelium > Unclassified ...
ATGAGGAGCTGCGCCGCGATCCCTGGGCGCTGCTGGAACAAACCCAGCAGACGCCGATTGATCTGCTGGACATCACGCCGTCGTTCTTCTCGCAACTGGTGGACTGCGGCCTGCTGAAAGGGCAGTTCCCGCTGCCGGCGTTCGTGATGATCGGCGGCGAGGCGGCGACGCCAACGCTGTGGAACCTGATGCAGCAGCATCCGGAGGTGGAGATCCACAACTATTACGGCCCGTCCGAATACACCGTCGATACCCTCGGCGCGCCGGTCACGGCCGCAGACCAGCCGGTGATCGGCCGTCCCCTCGCCAATATGATTCCGCCGGGTTGAAGCGATCAACGGCAATACAGAGAACGGCAATGGGCTTATTGTTAAATCAGAGGAAAGAGACGGGGGGCGCGCGCGGCTGTAATTCGGTGTGAACGACGTGGGCAAACAGGGGAACGAGATAGCGGATCGGCGGCGGGCGCGAAGCCAGCGACTGAGACCAGAACAGCGGGGCGTGGCTCACGTCCAGCAGCGGCGCGTGCAGCAACAGCACGCAGTAGCCGCAGGCGCTGTCGTCCATCATCATCGCCATGTTGTGGTGGCCGCCGCCGTGCTGCATCAGCGGCTGCGAGGCTTTTTCAGGTTCAGGCGGCGGCGAGTGCATCCCGTGATGCATCGGCATATCCATGCCGCAATCCGCCATGACGGCCGTTCCAGCACTTCCGGCGCGCGCATGCTCCAGGGATCGCGAGACCACCGGCGCAATGAACAACATCAGAATGGCGAACATCCCTAACCAGGCGGCGGCCCGATTTCGCGATGCAGAGGGCTGAATTAACGACACAATCAACCTAAAAAAGGGTTAACACAGGGGAGGGAATTGTACTGGTTTATGTCGAAATGTTAAAACCTTTTATTTCTGGTCAACGCTCTGTTGATGAATATATTATCGGATAAGCGCTTTAATTCTGACCAAAGGCTATTTTCTTACGCCAATAACGTGACGGGGACAATATTAATGACGGAAGAACTGGCGAGCACGATTATTCCGCTTTATGACGAACATGCCGCCGCCTGGGAACGCCTCAGACCCACCACGCTGTTTGAGCGGCCGTGGCTCGACCGCTTTTTACAGCTTACCCCGGCCAATGCGCGGCTGCTGGATCTCGGCTGCGGCAATGGCGCGCCGATCGCCGCCTATTTTATCGAGCCATCGCCGTTGGGCAGGGTAAGCAACTGACGCGGGTGCAGCAAACCGCCTGCCACCTTGTCGATTTTCAAGCCTTCGGCGACTTTCGGCATCTGGTTTTGCTGCCAGCCCACGCCCTTTGGCACCTGCATCGGTGGCATCAGGAAGTCTTGAGCCGCCGGCAACGTCGGATCCGGCCCCATTTGTTGTTCCGGTGAAATGACGGCGCTGTTATCGCAGCCGGCCAGCGCCAGCACGGCCGACAGCGCAATCGCGATGGATGATAGCTTCATGAAAACCTCCTACATCAAGGGAAACGGCAATCATGCATTTACTGCAGGAAGAGTCCGACATTTGGTGTTCAGAGATTATCTGCGCAAGCATCATGGTGTTGCTCAGCAATATGCGGCAATCAAACGTCAGGCAGCAGAAGACAGCCGGCAAAACCCGGCGGCTTATGGCCGGTTGAAAAACGAATTTACTCAACGGCACGAGCAGTTGGCGCAGGCCTGGTTGGCAGCAGGAGAAAACCCAAGAATCAGGCCAGGACGACAGAATCCACATATCATCACTTAGGTGCGCATAATGTATATTATGTTAAATTGAATTACTGGATACGCACCGGGATTAGCCCTGCACATCATCTCTCCTTCAACGTTATCACTCTGACATCCCATTTTCCCGCCAGGCTTACTGTCACTCGGCCGCGTTTCTTTTAAACGCAATCAATCATCAGTCGGCGTACCTAGTAAATGGCTGCTTTGCGTGTCCGGCCCCTTCATGTAACCAAAGCGCCGATGCCCTTGTTCTATCAGCAGCGCAGCGATCTCTTCGCCGGCGCGGTAGCCGTCGATATTGACCACATCAATGTGTTCGCTTTCCGTATTGCGGCACACCTGAACCAGCGGGATCTGATGCAGATCTTGCGCGATCGCCGCCCACTCTTTGGTTAACACCGTCGCCAGGAACAGAATGCCATCGACCTGCAGCTGCACGCCGTCGTTTTCCTGATACAGCACGCAGTGATGATGCGCCAATTCAGCGGCGGTGGTGGGTTCACCCTGTCGCTTCAGGTATCCGGGCGCAGCGCAGAAGATATGCCGCTGCTTACCAAGGTAGTGATGCCCCAACGTATTTGGCCAAACATCCGAACCGCCGATACGCACCAGGATATCGATGCCTTCGCTGACCGGATCGGCGAAGCGGTCCGAAAACGTGATATGCGGCACCAGCAACGGGTGATCCTCAATACATCGCAAGATCACCGGCAGCGCATGCAAACGCCCAAAGGAAGCGGGAAGATCGATGCGCACCCTGCCGCGCGGCTCGGCGCTTTCCGCCTGCATCGCCAGTTCGGCCTCTTCCAGCTCGGCCAGCACGCCGGTACAGGTGCGATAAAATTGGGTGCCGGCGTCGGTCAGTGCCAGCCGCCGCGTGGTGCGTTGGAACAGCTTCGTCTGTAATCGGCTTTCCAGCCGGGCGATCCCTTTGCTGACGGCGGAGGCGGTCAGGTTCAGGCGTTCCGCCGCCAACGTAAAGCTGCCCATATCGGCCACGCAAACAAACAGACCGATCCCTTTAAGACGTTCGGAAGAAAACATTCCCCTACCTTATTAATGAATTTAATTCCCGAAACTCGGTAATTTATAGCGCAAATCATGATTTTTATTCCGATAGACTTTCCCTCACAGCGTTAAAAACCGCAAGAGGTAAGTTATGAAGAACAAGAAGCCCCAGATCCTGATCACCGGCGCCACCGGCCAGATAGGCGGCGCGACCCTGCGTCTTTTGCAATCCCAGGCAGAGATCGAGCCGGTTGCCGCCGTGCGCTCTCCTGCCAAGGCGGCGCCCTTCGAAAAACTGGGTATCCGCACCGTCCAGCTCGATTTTGATCGGGAAGATACGCTGGCACCGGCGCTGGCCGGCATCGAGCGCGTATTTCTGGCTACCGGCTACACGGTGGACATGCTGCGGCAAAGCAAGGTGTTTCTCGATCGCGCGCGCCAGGCCGGCGTACGACATGTCGTGCACCTCGGCGCCTGCGGCCGTGACGACACCAGCGTCGCACATTGGGCCTGGCACCAGCTCATCGAGCGTTACATCGAGTGGTCGGGGTTTTCTTTCACCCACCTGCGACCGGAGTGCTTTATGCAGAACCTGCTCAACTACGACGGCGTACCGGCGGTGAAAAACGGCGTGATCCGGCAATATACCGGCGATGCGCCGTTCAGCTGGGTGGACGGCGACGATGTAGCGCAGGCGGCGGCGCTGGCGCTGCTGCACCCCGAACGGCACGGCGGCCAAACCTACCGCATGGGCTATGACGTTAAATCCTACGGCGAGATCGCCGCCATGATGACGGAAGAGCTGGGGCAGCCGTTCCGCTATGAAGCGCAAGATCCGCAGGTTTTTCTGGATGAGATGCGCGCGACGGGCGCCGAAATGGCCTACATGAGCTGCGTCTACGACAATTTTCGCCGCATGGCGGCTCGCGATATCCCAGGCGTCGATGAGGTTTTCGATAATTTCCCGCAGATCGCGGGGAGAGAGCCGATGCGGCTAAGGGCGTTTATCCGCAAGCACCGTGACAAGCTGGCCTACTGAGCCTCTCAAGGTTCGCCGGCCAAAACCGGCGAACCTTCCTTTTCCCTCCCGCCGTGCCGTTACAGCATCCACTCGATCGGCAGCCAGCCGGCCACGGTGAGAACGATGCGCTTTACCCAGCCGGCGCCGGGCTCTTGTTGATGCACCTCGGTGTGGCCGTCTTCGAAGGCTTCGTTCCACACCATTTTGCCCTTGGGCGTCAATGTCGGCCGGTAGGCGGCATACTCGAGCGGGCCGTCAAACAGTTGGCGGGTGTCGGCCGCCAACGTCGGGCTGTCGATCAAGAATCCCATTTCGCAGTTCAGGTGCGCCGAGCGCGGATCGAAATTGAACGAACCGATAAACACCCGCTTATCGTCGATGGCGAAGGTTTTCGCGTGCAGCGCCGCGCCGGACAACCCCAGCGGCTTGAGCTCCTTGCGCCCCGTCGGTTGGCCGGCGCGCAATTTCAACTCGAACAGTTCCACGCCCGCCTGCAGCAGTTCACGTCGGTATTTGGCATAGCCCGCATGCACCACCAGCACGTCGGTGGTGTTCATCGCGTTGGTCAGCACGCGTATGGACTTCCCCTGTTTGGCAAGCGATTCAAAAAAGCGTGCCCCTTCCCGGCCCGGCACGAAATAGGCGGAGACCAGTTCCAATTGCTGGTTGACACCGCCGATGATCTTGCCGAGCTGCGTCACCATCAAACGATCGCGCGACGCCTTGCCCAGCCCTTTCGCCGGATCGTCGGCCACCAGCTCGACCTGAGTGAATTCCGGCTGCACCGCGCCATCGCGAAAACGCACCGCACTGGTTTCCAGCTGCACCGCCAGTTTGCGGGCCCGGTCACTGCTTTCGGTCGCGGTGGCCTGCGTCAGGAAGGCAGAAAGATTGCCTTTGCCTCGGATAATTTGCTCAACGCCAAACACCGATGCGCTGTTCCAGTAGCGATCGAAGACCTCGGCGGTTTCCGCCACCACGTTACCGACGCTCAACACGTCGAGATCGAGGAAATAGTTTTCGTCGCCGACCTGGAAATACTCGTCGCCGATGTTGCGGCCGCCGATGATCGCCACAGCGCCGTCGACGATATAAGACTTGTTATGCATGCGCCGGTTCATGCGCATAAAGTCAAAGGCGTAGCCGGCCAACTTCGGCGTGCGCACGGTTGATGGGTTGAACAGACGGATCTCGACGTTTTCCTGGGCGTTCAGCGCCGCCAGGGTCTCGTCCATGGCGACGCCGTTATCGTCCAGCAGCAGCCGCACGCGCACGCCGCGCTGGGCGGCGTCATACAGGGTTTTCAGCAGGATCTGCCCGGAGGTGTCGTTATGCCAGATATAGTACTGGGCATCGATAGACCTTTCCGCCATCCGCGCCAGCGCCAGGCGGCTAGCGAACGCATCGTGGCCGCTGACCAGCGGCACCACGCCGCTCAGGCCGGGATGTGCCGCCATCTGTTCGGCGGCCCGCGCCGGCAATAGCGCGGTAGGATCCGCCGGCAACGCCGCCTGTGGCGAACGCTGCGAAATATCCGGCAAACGAAAGATGACTCTTGCCGCGATAATGGCGATCGTCACGGTGAGAATCAGATACACGACAATTTTTATCACGGAAAGCGGCCTCGTAGGTTGACTACTTTGCTTCATACATCATTAGGTTGCTTCAATCCATAGGAGAAGCGCGCTATGCAAGAGGTCCGCTTGGAAAACGAAAAAATATCTTACGGTACGATCAAAATCATGCCAGTTGCGCCGTATTGCACAACTGGCATCTCTATCGGCTTGAATTTATTCCAGCTTAGGCATGATTCTTAAATGACGAACATCCATTTCTGTCAGCGCAACGCCATGCAACGGCGAAGCGCTATTGATAGCCTCGACGGTACCCAATACCTGACAACCTCTGGCTTTACAAGCCAAGGCGGCAGCCCTGCCCATGCCTGATGAAACGCCGGTAATCAGAACGACGTTATGTTCAGACATTTTTTAATCCTTCAGACGTGGAATGGTTTTCGGTTGGCACGGTTGCAGTTGGGCTCTTTATCCGGAACCAGATGGCATACATGGCAGGCAGGAACACCAGCGTAATAATGGTCCCACCCAGTGTCCCCCCTATCAGGGTATAGGCCAGGGTTCCCCAGAATACCGAGTGGGTTAACGGGATAAAGGCCAGAATGGCCGCCATCGCCGTCAGCAGTACAGGCCTGGAGCGCTGTACCGTTGCCTCAATGACCGCATGATAGGGTTCAAGCCCTTCCTGCTCGTTGTGATGAATCTGCCCGATGAGGATCAGCGTGTTACGCATCAAGATCCCTGACAGGGCAATCAAACCAACCAGCGCATTGATGCCAAAGGGCTGGTTGAAGAACAGCAAGGTTGGCACCACACCGACCAGCCCCAGCGGTGCGGTCATAAAGACCATCACCATCGCCGACATCGAACGCACCTGAAGGATAATGATCAGCAATGTCATGGCTATCATGATAGGGAATAACGGCACCATCGCTTGGGTAGCTTTCCCTGACTCCTCAATAGAGCCAGCCTGTTCAATTCGGTATCCATTCGGAAGCGTTGTGATGATGGGCTGCAGCTGCTTCATAATCGCAGTGGAGACATCCGGCGGCTGAAGTGACTCCGCGATATCTCCCCGTACGGTAATGGTTGGCGTACGGTCACGACGTCGCAGGATCGGGTCCTCCATGCGCACTTCGACCTCGCCAACCTGCGATAACGGGATACGCTGCCCTGCAGAACCGACCAGGGTGAAACCCTCTATTTTTGCCGGATCAAACCTGATATCGCCGGCAGCGCGTCCCACGACCTGCACCGAACGGATATCTTCGCGCACTGCGGTGAGCGGAACACCCGAAAGCAGGAACTGAAGCTGCTGGGCCACTGCATTTGACGTCAGCCCCACCACCTGCAGGCGATCCTGATTCAGGGTGAAATGCAGTGTTGGCACGCGTGAGCCCCAGTCCGTGTTGACCGTTCTCATCAGCGGGCTGGCCTGCATCACCATTTTCACCTTGTCCGCGATGTCTCGTAATACAATCGGATCAGGCCCTGTCACACGGAAGGCGACCGGATAGGGTGAATAAGGGCCAAACACCAGTTGGGTCACGCGAACTCGCGCCTCAGGAGCCAGTCCATCAGCCGCGGCCTGGCGAAGACGGAACTTGAGCGCCTCACGGGATCCCTCACTGTCCGTCAGGATAACAATTTTCGCAAAAGAGGGATCGGGTAGCTCCGGTGCCATGGCGAGATAAAAACGGGGTGCCCCTTGCCCGATATAAGCCGTCACGATTTTTGCTTCTTTCTGGCGCTTCAGCCAGTCCTCAACTTTCGTCACGACGGCGCTGGTCTGTTCAATGGACGTGCCATACGGCATCTGTACTTCCACGAGGACCTCTGGCCGATCAGACGTCGGGAAAAACTGTTTTTTCACCAGCGCCATACCGAGAATAGCAACGGTGAATACTGCGACGACAGAACCCGCGACCAGCCATTTTCGCGCGATGACCCACGTCAGCAACTGACGAAAACGGTTATAGCGTCGGGTGTTGTAGATAGCATCGTGCCCCCCTTTAACCGTTTTGATATCCGGCAGCATTTTCACCCCGAGATAAGGCGTAAACACCACCGCCACCACCCAAGAGGCGATTAAGGCAATTCCCACAATCCAGAACATGTTGCTGGTGTATTCACCCGCTGTGGATTGCGCAAAACCGTTGGGCATAAAGCCGACGGCCGTGACCAGGGTACCTGCCAGCATCGGCGCAGCGGTGTGGCTCCAGGCATAGGCTGAGGCTTTGATTCGGTCGTAGCCCTCCTCCATTTTCACCACCATCATTTCGATGGCAATGATGGCGTCATCCACCAGCAATCCGAGCGCCAGGATCAGCGAGCCCAGGGTAATACGGTCGAAGTTTTTACCTGACGCCTCCATGACCACAAAGACGACAGCCAGCGTCAGGGGCACGGCAGCAGCGACCACCACCCCCACGCGCCAGCCCATACTGAGAAAGCAGACCACCATCACGACCAGCAACGCGACGAAAAATTTGATCATGAACTCATCTACGGCGGAGCTGATGTTAACTGACTGATCGGTGACTTTCGCGAATGTCATACCGAGTGGCATGTCCGCATTGATACTGGCGGCTTCCTTATCCAGCGCTTTACCCAGCGCCAGCCCGTTCCAGCCTTCACGCATCACGATACCCAGCAGAAGTGCAGGTTCGCCCTGATGACGCACCATAAAGGTCGCCGGATCTTCGTAGCCGCGCTCGACCGTCGCCACATCGGCAAGCTTCAGCGTCCTTCCCTGCACCACAACCGGCGTTTCACGAATTTTCTCCAGCTTGTCAAACGCCCCATCCAGACGGATAAAAACCTGTGGTCCACGGGTGTCTATCGAGCCCGCAGGTGTCAGCACGTTCTGGTTGTTCAGGGCAGCAAAGATATCCTGAGCAGAGACCCCCAGGGTTGCCAGACGGTCATGGGAAAATGAGACAAATATCCGCTCGGCCTGCTCACCGATAATATTGACTTTTTTCACCCCGGGAACATGTAATAAGCGCTGGCGTAATGACTCGGCATCGCGCACCAGTAACCGCTGTGGCTCTCCTTTTGCCTTCAGCGCAAAGAGCGCAAACGTGACATCCGAAAACTCATCGTTGACCATCGGTCCAGACACCCCTGCCGGCAAATTTTTTGCCTCGTCGCTGAGTTTTTTGCGTGCCTGATAGAACGCTTCCTGGACTTCTGAGGGAGGAGTGCTGTCCAGCAATGACAGCATGGTAAAAGCCAGACCGGGACGCGTGTAGGTCTCGGTGCGGTCATACCACTTGAGCTCCTGGAGACGCTTCTCCAGCGGTTCGGCCACCTGATCCTGCATTTCCTGAGCCGTTGCGCCGGGCCAGGCCGTAATGATGGTCATCTGCTTGACCGTAAAAGGCGGGTCTTCTGCGCGCCCCAGTCCAAGGAACGAGAGAATACCGGCAACGGTGATCAACAGGATAAGAAACAGCGTAACGGAACGCTCACGCACCGCGAGCGCGGAAAGATTGAAACGTCCGCGACTCATGGGCGACTCCCGGCGACACGGCTATCGCTCAGCTTCGCCAGCCGGACTGTCTCACCGTCATGCAGCAGATGAGCGCCCAGCGCCACGACCTGTTCGCCAGGCTTAAGGCTGCCGGTGACGCTTGCCGCATCATCCCCGAGGCTGACGACGTGTACGGGCCGCCATGCCACTCTGGCGGGATTGCCTGAAATGCTCCAGACGCCCGGACCTTTACCCGCGTCAAAAACGGCCGCCAAAGGCACCTGCAGCAACGGTTGCGATGCTCTGCTCTGCGCAATATGGATGGTGACAGTGGATCCCAAGGGGGCACCAGAAAATGGACCGTCGAGCACGTACCTTGCTTCAAACGTGCGCGTCAGCGGGTCGGCTGCATCAGAGAGTAACCGTAGCTTCGCGGAAACAGATTGTGTATCACTGCCGTACAGTGAGGCCTGTGCCACACTTCCAACAACCGGGCGCAGCGTCTCAGGCAACTGGACGACCGCTTCACGTTGTCCAGCCCTGGCAAGCCGGATAACCGGCTGCCCGGCACTGACCACCTGACCTGGTTCGGCCAGCGTATCCATCACCACCCCGTCGGCATCAGCGACCAGGACCGCATAGCCCATGGCGTTTTGCGCCACATTCGCCTGCGCCTGGGCGGCACTGAGGTCAGCTCTGGCCGTCTCTGCGGCAGCCTTAATCTGATCGTAAGCGGATGCCGACACAGCACCTGTGGTAACCAGACCGCGATAACGCGATTCATCATTCGCTGTCTGTCGGACACGCGCTTTTGCGGCGGCGACAGCCTGCTGCTGAGCCTGAGCCTGCAGGCTCAGATCGACCGGGTCCAGACGCATTAACGGCTGACCACGTCTCACGGCCTGACCGGTATCAACGAGACGTTCCAGGATTTTGCCTGGAACCCTGAAACCCAGGTCGCTCTGAATTCGTGCAACCACCACTCCCGTAAAAGCGCGGGAAAAGTCGGTGGCATTGATCGCTGCGGCAGACCTGACCAGAGGTGGCAGGCTGCGTGGATCGCTGTTATCGGAAGCCTCACCGCAGGCCACAAGGGCAAACGGCAACAGGCAGACAGCAAAGGTGACAGGTTTAAGCCCGAGCATGGGTTCCCTTAACGAATTAAACAGGACAGGAACCCATACTTATACTTGTGACCAATTTTGTCAATGGTCACAACATCAGGGTGATAAACTTCTCAGGATGAGTGATGGCAGCAACACCGCCGCTGCCTGGGCGGTTTCCAGATTATATTGCAGCAGTACCGGGCAGATATAGGGACACATAACCATAAAAATCGCATCCGCCGCCTCGTCCAGTGGGGTTTTTCTTTCGAACTCACCAGCCTGGCGCCCTTCAACAATGATCTGCTCAATGAGCTGCCGCAACTGCTGCTCATGAGCTTGTGCTGAGGGCCATTTGTCACGCACAGCAACGGCCGCGATGTCATGTAACTTACGGTCATGAAAAAATAAATCGCATCCGGATTCTGATAACGCCCTGAATAACCGTCTTATTTTCTCTGCGGCTGTTGGCGCATCCACAATCGCTGCGTTGACAATGTCCCTTATGATCGCCAGCCGGTTAGCGCAGATCACTTCTCCGATCGCCTGTTTGGAATCGAAAAACTTGTAGATATAAGCCTTTGAAAAACCAATGGCTTTGGCGAGGTCGGAAACCGTTGTTTTTTCGTAGCCAAAGTGACCGAAATGCTCGGTGGCGGCGTCAACGACCTGATCGCGGACGTTATGGTCGGAAGGTCCCCTGGAAGGGGTTTCATTCATTTGTTTAGTCATTTTTTCATCTTAGCTCAATGAAGCCTGATTGACAACGAGTGACCAATTGGTAATATCGTCACATTTGGAATTCGGTTCAAGGATTCTTCCTGTTTGCCCTCAATACACTTGCGTTCTGACAGATTTTTCGCCGGATGATACAGCGCCCTTGGACACTCCACTTAATCAACAAAACAGAACATCTCACCATGAATAATGACGTCATCATCATCGGCGGCAGCTTGGCCGTGCCCGTCTCACGGTCACCGTTCTCGATACCGGCCTTCAGCGCAACCGCTTCGCTAGCCGTCCACACGCCTTCATGACGCACTGGGCCTCGCCACGCGCAATACGCCAACCGGCATCGTCCTTAAGACCGATGAGCGCCACGAAACCAGTATGCCTGGCGTCTATGCCGCCGGTGACCTTGCCAACACCGGTATCCCCTCAGTCACCACGGCGACATGGCAAGGCGCGATGGCGGGTATCTTCGCTCAGCAGTCGATGCTCACTTGAATGCAAGCAGCATCGATTTCCAAGCGGCTCCCTGCCATAAGGCTATAGCGTAAAGCGCGAAGGCGAAACGCCAAACCGTTTTTTGAACGCCACCGAATAGGCGCTGTGGCTCTCGTAACCGCTTTCGAAGGCGGCGTGGATGATCGAGTTGCCGGCCAGCAGCAGCGGAATGGACGACAGCAACCGCAGGCGTTGTTTCCACTGGCCGAAGGTGATGCCGGTTTGTTGACTGAAATGGCGTTGAAAGGTCTTTACGCTGATCGACAGTGAATCGGCCCAGGCCTCAATACCGCGTTCGTCGGCCGGTGTGATGACCAACTGCCGGCAAATTTCGGCCATTCTCGCCTCTGCCGGCCAAGGCAGAGGCAGCGCCAGCTGTGGCTGCAGGCTCAGCTCCTCCAGGAACAACGCTCTGAGCAGCGCATTGCGTTTGGTCTCCGCCCCTTCAGGCGCCAGCGTCGCCAACTGGGCGATCAGTTCTCGCAACAGCGGTGAAACCTGTAATACGCCGTCGCGCAGCGGCAAACGCGCGGCGGTGATTTCATCGACCAAAATCCCGTAAACGCAGATGTTGCTCTGCATGACGATCTGATGTTCTACCCCCGGCCGCAACCAAACCGCGGTGGTGGGCGGCACGATCCAGCGCCCGCTGCTCGCCTCGACCGCCATAACGCCCTGTTGCGAATAGAGCAAATGACAGCGTTTATGCGAGTGGTAAGGAATGACGAAGCCCGCCGGGTAGTGTTTCACCAGCCCCGTCACCTCGAACGAGGAATTTTCGTGGCTGCTGAGGTCGATGCGTTTCGTTTCGGCGTTGTCGACTTCGAATCCCATGATCGTTTGTCCCTTTTGATAACGCGAATGTCTTTTATTTGATAGAGGGACCGCATGATCCTCCATATAGTGACGGTCTCGCAAGCCACACCAGGGGCCTTATGCGAAGAAACTCACTATTTACACCAAAATTTCATCGTTCTGCGTAAAACGGAGGCGATGACGTTGCGCATGCGCTGCGCGATGGCGGCTCGTTGCGGGGGCGACGCGGCCGAAAGTGATGGAGAGGGAAAGCGCGGTGGCATAAATCAGGAGGTGTACGCATCAATCAGCAGGTAGCTCTGCCTGGGGGGGCGGCTTAATGCTGAAGGGATAGGGAGAGCGCCTAGGCTCTCCTCCATCCAACGTGGTTATCTCATCAACGGGCCAACTCGGCGCCGTCCAGCTCGGAAATCGCCAGACAAATCACTTCCGTGATGGCCTGTACCGTATAAGCGGTATTGGCAGGAATGATCAACATCTCATGGGGTTGCAACGTCTGATCGTCAACCTTCAGTTCACCGCTCAGCACCATCAGTTTCACCCAGCCCGGATGAAAACGCGCCGGTTGTCGGCTGCCCGCATCCAGCTTCAGCAACGCCGTATGGCCAGGCGTCTCCCGTTTCAAAATGTGAAAGTGTACCCCATCGTAAGGCATGTTTTCGTAATGCAGTGACGCCAGTGTTCTCTTATGCATGGTAAGTGTCCTCGTGACCGGTGAGTAGCTGCTCCGCCTTCGGTCGCCGTAAAAACGATTGGCGGCTGTCCCTACCGAAAGCACAGGCTCGCAGCCTCTTGGCGAACGGATTAACTGTCGTACTTGCAGCGGCCCGATCGACCGCCGTTTCATGCCTAACCTGCCTCAGGCATGCTAATAAATATATAAGAGCCTCGCCGACGGCGCAAAAAACCGCAGCCAGATTAGGCGCATTACGGTGCCAATCCGTAGTCGACAAGGTTATCCAACTGCCTGAACAGCGAGACGAACAGCGCCGTCTGCCGGGGATCGCGCCAGCCATCGGCAAAGTCCGCCATCAGCCACAGCACTTCGTCGAGAAACAGATGTCCCACTGCCTGGTTTCCCTATCTTATAAACCGGCGCATAGGGATAAAGGCTGAGCGGCGGCTGTGTGGCATCCAACCCAAACTGAGCGGCAATCGCGGTGATATCCCTCTTTTCACATTCCATTATCAATAAATCGCGCTGAGCGGTAACCGAATGTTTTCTCATTCATTTAATGATGCCCGTGCCTCATTTCAAAGGGTAGCGGTATTCTCAGCCGTGAAGCGCCAGGCCTTTTATCGCCTTATCCACCGCTTTCTTCGGCCCGCGCAGCGCCAGGCCGACCAAATCCAGGTTGTCCGCGTCTTCAGCGAGAAAAACCTGCCGGTTGGCTTGATCGTGCCCGGTCGAGAACATGGCGTGCACATAGGGGATCAGCGTCAATTCCCGTTCCAGCCCTTTACGATGCGCAGTTTGCAGGCCCGGCAGATCCGCGGCGAAAATCAGCATCGGCTGCCCGGAAATGCCGCCGTAGCGTCTGCCTTGCGCATCCACGTAACATTCGCCGATGATCTCCGGGGCCGCAGCGGCGATCCCCGTCGCCAGAAAGGCCACCACGTTCAGCCGCTGCCAGGTTTGCAGATCGTCACGCACGATAAACGCTATCTTGGTATCAAACATGTTTCGCTTTACTCCGTTGTGCTCTTAAAAGCGCATCATCGGCGATGAGCGAGTCAGCGGTATAGAACGTTTGTGCACTGGCGTTGATAGGCCGCCGGCGATAAACGGTAGGCGCGCCGGAACCAGCGGCCCAAATGACTCTGGTCGGCAAAACCCACCAGCATGGCGACCTGCGCCGGCTCTTCCCCCTGCGCCAGTAACAGTCGCGCGGCACGCAGCCTCAGCCGGATCAGGTAAGCATGCGGCGACTGGCCGAAAGCGCGGGTGAATTGGCGAGTCAGACGGAAACGATCCAGGCCGCACTGAAGCGCAAGCTCCTCCAGACTGGGATTATCCGCCATGTGCTCGTGCAAGTAGTCCCGTAAACGATTCATCTCAATCAACGCGTCATCGCGTTGGGACGTTGGCCTGACGCGTATATGCCGCGCCAAAAGCGTCAGCAGTTGGTCCAGGCTTTGATCGCGCGCCAGCCGGCCTTCCCTCTGATGCAACGCAAAAAAAGCCTGTTGTATCGCGGTCGCCAGCATCGGATCGTCGGTCAACGTGCTGTGGAAGGCGCCTTCCAGCACTGAAGCGTCCCCCAATCCGCGGCGCTGCATCGCGTCGGAGACCCAGCGCTGCGGCAAATAAAGCATCGCATAGGTAAACCCTTCAGCCTGCGGCGCATGGCCATCGTGCACCGCGCCCGGCTCGATCAGCATGGCGCGCCCCGGCCGGCTGGTATGCAGCGAGCGGTGGCAATTGAAACGCTGCAAGCCCTGCTGCGTGACGCCCACCAGCATTTCATCATGATCGTGAGGATCGTAGGCATGCCCCTGAAAGTGGGCGTTGACGCTCTCAATACCCGTTTCGTCATCGCGCCGCAGTTCGAGCCAGTCTGTATGTTGATGATGGGACGCCATGCAATAAATCCGGAGTTCTGCTCACAGGAAAAGAAAAAACAGCTTACCCTGAGACCGCCACCGTTGCACGCTCACAGCTCGCAGATGGCATAAGTGCCCTTTCCGGCCGACTTCGCCTGATACATCGCGCCGTCGGCGCGGGTCAGCAGCATCTCCTCCGTCACATCGCCGTGTGGAGAAATGGCCGCGCCGATGCTGGCGGAAAGCCGTACCTTCTGCGGCCCAATCTGCGTAATTTTGGCCAGTTGCGCCAACACGTTTTCGCAAAATTCGCTGACCTCGCGCCGCGGATCCGTCAACGGCCACAGGATCACCGTGAACTCGTCACCGGCCAGGCGCGAGACGCTGTGGTGCTCGCCTGCGCAGGCGCTGAGCAATGTAGCGAATGTCTTCAGGATCGCGTCGCCGAAGTCATGACCATAGCTGTCGTTAAGGGTTTTGAACCCGTCGAGATCGATAAACAACAGCGCCATCTGCCGCTGATGGCAACAGGCCTGCAGCGTGCCTGACAACCGGCGCAGAAACGCGCGGCGATTGGTCAATCCGGTCAGCATGTCATGGGTTGCGTCATATTCCAGCCGCTGCTGCAGCCGCTTCAACTCGGTAATGTCCATGGAGAGAATGTAAAACCCCTGCGTTTCGCACGGCACCAGCGTGGTGTGGATCATCAGCAGTCCCTTTTGGGTCTGGAGCTCATTCTCGAAACTCACCATTTCGCCCGCAAGGGCCCGTTCGATCATCGGTTTTGCTATCCGATAAACGCTTTCTCCCATGAAATCGCGCACCGTCATTTCTCTGAGGCTGGACTCCTCCAATCCGAACCAGGTTTTGTAGGCGCTGTTGGCGAACAGGTAGCGTTCATTGCCGTCGATCTGGCTGATTAAGGCCGGCATATTGTCGGTAATGGCGCGCAAACGCTCCTTCTCCGCGCTGAGCTGACATTCGGCGAGCACCCGGGTTTCAATCTCTTCGTTGAGTTTCTTGACGACCACGTTCAGCTCCCGCGTGCGGATTTCGACGCGTTGTTCCAGCTCGTGTTGCAGAGCGAACAGATCGGCCTCCGCCGCCTTGCGCTCGCTGATATCGACGATAACCGAGATGAAATGATCCGGTTTGCCGTTAGGCAGCCGGTTTAACGCCACCGTCAGCTGCACCCAGACGATCGAGCCGTCGGCGCGGAAATAACGTTTTTCCATCGAATAGGTGCTGATTTCATTTTTCAGCAGCTGCTGCAGCTTTTCCAGGTCGGTGTTGAGATCGAGCGGATAGGTAATGTCCTGAAAGGTGCGATCCATCAGCTCACGCTCGGAATAGCGCAACATTTCGCAGATGCGTGGATTGACCCGCAGCCAATACCCCTGCAGCGACACCAGCGCCATCCCTACCGCCGCCTGGGCGAAGGTCTGTTCGAACAGGGCTTCCGAGCGTTGCAGATTGGACTTCAGGTTTTCGGTATAGACGTGGCGTTCAATGCTCTGCAGATACTCTTCCACCACGGCGGCAAAGTCGTGCAGGTCGGCCAGTTGTTCCGGGGAAAACGGCTGCGGCTGACTGTCGATAATGCATAGGGTGCCGAGCGGCAACCCGTCGAGCGACAGCAGTGGCTGCCCGACGTAAAAACCGATCCGCGGCCCGCCAATCACCAGCGGATTATCGAAAAAGCGCGGGTCTTTGGCGGTATCGGGCACCACCAGCGCTTCGTGTTGCAAGATAGCATGGCCGCAAAACGAGATATTGCGCGGCGTTTCCCGTGCGTCCAGACCGTAACGCGATAAAAACCATTGGCGATCCCGGTCGATCAGCGACACCAGCGCGATGGTCACGCCGAAGTATTTCGCCGCCAGCCGCGTGATGCGATCCAGTTTTTCCACCGAGTTTGAATCCAGCACGTTCAGCGAATTCAATACCGACAGACGTTCGGCTTCGTTTTCGGGGAAGCAGGGTTCGAGCATGTTGTCTCCCAATGTGTCACCGACGGACCCGGCATAGCCGGCGTGAATCCGTTCAGCGTTTTCGTCGGTTAGCGGCAAATATCCTTGTCCATCATAGACTCACTCAGTATCAATCCGATTGCGCATTCTCGCCAGCTGGAACAAGACCTGGCGGGCGGTATATGCGCAAACACCGCTAAGCTTTGCAGGCCGGCAGCCCACCGGCCAGCTTTTCGTTTTTGACCTGGCATAATCCCGCCACGCTGGATTCCAACAAAATACGCCGCGTCGCCAACAACGCCTCACGCTGCTCGTTCAGCGTCGCCAACATCCGCTCGATTTCCGCCAGACGGGTATCGACGCCCTGTATCAACCCATCCTCATAAGCGCTGCCCTGCAGCGCCAGCACGCGTTGGATCGCCTGCAGCGAAAACCCCAGATTCTGGCCAATTTGGATCAGATGCAGCCGTTCCAGCGCGCTTTCGCTATACACCCGATAACCGTTGACGCCACGCACCGCTTTGGGCAGCAGGCCCTGCTGTTCGTAATAACGTATCGCTGAGGCGGCCACGCCGGCCCGTTCCGCCAATTCTCCGATCTTCATGCCCTATTGACCTTAAAGTTAACTTTAAACCTAGTATAGCGCCATTCCCCTTGCGACAGGAGCGCAAACCCGATGTTTACCCCGCTGATTCTGCCCAACGGCAGCCGCCTGACCAACCGTTTGGCCAAAGCCGCGTTGGAAGAAAATTTGGCCGATGAAGGCCAACTGCCCGGCCCTGCGCTATGGCGCTTGTATCGCCACTGGGGCATCGGCGGCGCCGGTCTGATCATCACCGGCAACGTGATGATCGACGGCCGTGCCATGACCGGACCCGGCGGCGTAGTGCTGGAACAGGATACGCCGCTCGCCCCGTTCGAAACCTGGGCCAAGGCCGCGCGCCAGCAAGGCGCGCAGGTTTGGATGCAGCTCAGCCACCCGGGCCGTCAGGTAATGGCCAACATGGGCGGCAACGCCTGGGCGCCCTCCGCCATTCCGATGGCGATGGGCAAGTACAGCAAGCAGTTTGCCCCGCCGCAGGCCATGAGCGAAGCGCAGATTGCCGAGGTGATCGCCCGCTTCGCCGCCAGCGCGCACGCTGCCGAACGGGCCGGGTTTACCGGCGTGCAGATCCACGCGGCGCACGGCTACCTCATCTCCCAGTTTTTGTCGCCGTTGGCCAACCAGCGCAGCGATCGTTGGGGGGGCGAGCTGGCGAATCGCGCCCGCCTGCTGCTGGAGGTGGTGCGCGCGGTGCGCCAGCGTGTCTCGCCAGGTTTTTGCGTGGCGGTAAAGCTCAATTCCGCCGATTTTCAGCGCGGCGGCTTTTCGCCGGATGAAGCCCGACAGGTGTTGCTGATGCTCAACGAACTGCCGGTCGATCTGGTGGAGCTATCGGGCGGAAGCTATGAAAGCCCGGCGATGCAGGGCGAAGCGGCGGACGACAGCACCCTGGCGCGTGAAGCTTATTTTCTGACCTTCGCCCGCGATCTCGCCGCAGTAGCGCGCATGCCGGTGATGACCACCGGCGGCATCGCCCGCCCGTCGGTGGCGCAACGGGTGCTGAACAGCGGCGTCGCAGTGGTCGGCATCGCCACCGCCATGGCGGAAATTCCCGATCTGCCGCGCCGCTGGCAAACCGGCGAAGCCCCTCATGCGCTGCCCGCGCCGGTAAAATGGCGCGACAAAACGCTGACGCTGCTCGCCCGCATGGCGCTGATCAAGCGCCGCATGCACGCCCTGAGCCGCGATCGGACGCGCAACGTGCGTTACTCCCCGCTGTGGTCGCTGCTCATCGATAGATGGCGCACCCGCCGCACTCTGCGGCGCTATCACGTCTGGTTACGACAACGTTAATGACCACGGCGCCGGCAGACTCGCCGGCGCCGCACAAAAATTCCGCTTTTTCGATCGCGCTACGTAAAATCTGCGAGAAATCACCACTCTGGATACTGCGCTTTTAACGCTCGATGACTTATATTCATCACAAATTTTGTGTATATAACCGCTATAGGACTTAAGGTGGTGAATAGATGAAAATAAGCCGCTATTTTCTATTTATGTTATTAATCGGAAATTCACCTTAATAATAAATGCATTAAAGAAGCGGACAAAGGAAAGCAGAAAGGGATTTTTACGCAATGTTAAAGAAATGTTGTTTTCTGCCGGCAAAATCAACGGTCAACAAATCAACAACATATTGATGAGCCTAAGAAAAAACTAAACAATTCAAAACAAAATCGGCTATTGAGTCCCAGGCGAAAAAGCCATATATTGGTCGCGCTTTTCACAAGGCAGTTACTTTTCTAATTCATTAATTCAATCGTTGCGTGTTGAGACCTTCGGTTGTAGGAGAGATATGATGACGGATAAAGTCCGTATTGATACTTTAGTTGCAAACTCATTAAACGGAAACAATGAAACCTATTTGGCGCGTCAAGCCGAATTTGAGTCGAATGTTAGGAGTTATCCGCGCAAATTGCCGTTGGCAATTGCGAAAGCCCAGGGCGTTTGGATCACTGATGTTGAGAATAATCAATATCTTGATTGCCTGGCCGGGGCGGGAACGTTGGCTCTTGGACATAATCACCCCGACGTCCTGCAAAGCATCCAAAATGTCATTACCAGCGGCTTGCCGTTACATACTCTCGATCTCACGACCCCGTTGAAAGATCGTTTCTCCGATTACCTGCTCTCTCTGTTGCCTGGCGAAGGCAAAGCGTATTGCCTGCAGTTCTGCGGTCCGTCCGGCGCCGATGCGGTGGAAGCCGCGCTGAAGCTGGCGAAAAAGCACACCGGCCGTTCCGGCGTGATCAGCTTCTCCGGCGGTTATCACGGCATGACCCACGGCGCGCTGTCGGTTACCGGCAACCTGTCGCCGAAGGCGGCGATCAACGGCATGATGCCGGAAGTGCAGTTCATGCCTTATCCGCATGAATACCGCTGCCCGCTGGGCATCGGCGGTGAAGCCGGCGTCAAGGCGCTGACCTACTACTTCGACAACCTGATCAACGACGTGGAAAGCGGCGTGCGCAAACCGGCTGCGGTGATCCTGGAAGCCGTTCAGGGCGAAGGCGGGGTTAACCCGGCGCCGGCCGAGTGGCTGCAGCGCATCCGCAAAGTGACGCAGGAACACGGCATTCTGCTGATCATCGACGAAGTTCAGGCCGGTTTCGCCCGTACGGGCAAGCTGTTCGCCTTCGAACACGCGGGCATCGAGCCGGACATCATCGTGATGTCGAAAGCGGTCGGCGGCGGCTTGCCGCTCGCGGTGTTGGGCATCAAGAAACAGTTCGACGCCTGGGAACCGGGCCACCACACCGGCACCTTCCGCGGCAACCAGCTGGCGATGGCCACCGGCCTGACCACCCTGCAGTACCTGAAAGAGCATAAGGTCGCCGACAAAGTGGCCGCTCAGGGCGAGTGGCTGAAAGGCAAGCTGGCCGAGCTGCAGAAACGTTATCCGGTGATCGGTCACGTCCGCGGTCTGGGCCTGATGATCGGCATCGAGATCGTCAAGCCGAACGAAGCGCAGGATCACATGGGCTGCTA
>Ga0157366_1000397_pt1 | contig 19981 bp, 13 predicted proteins | sample AttbisABBM1_FD_113149 | JGI IMG/M metagenome (GOLD analysis project Ga0157366, IMG submission 113149) | Fungus gardens microbial communities from leaf cutter ant in Botucatu, State of São Paulo, Brazil - Atta bisphaerica ABBM1 | ecosystem: Host-associated > Fungi > Mycelium > Unclassified ...
ATTCTAGATAAAGTTAGTCAATTTAGTTTAAGAAAACATTATTAGCAATTGTGCAAAACATTATATGGTCTCAAATAAGCAGAAAAGCAGTAGGAGAAGTTCTATAAAGTTTTAATAAAGCTTGGCCTTACTTATATGTTTGCTAATGATTATCTATATATCATGAGAGAGAAAGGCAAAATTGTTCTTATTATATTAGTGTATGTTGATGACATAGTGGTAGCTACTCTAGGGAGTATATATATTGTATCTTTTAAAACAGTACTTAGCAACAATTTTGACATCACCAATCTTGGAAAGCTAAAATTCATGTCAGGAATTCTTGTTACTTATGATTGCACTAATTGACTTATCTTTCTTAGTCAATCTGTGTATATTTACCAGATTCTTACTCACTTTGGCATACAAGATGCTACACCTGTTTCTACTCTCTTAGCTATCAAGCACAATTTGTCTGTTTATCAGTCACCCACATTAGAGGCTGAAAAGTAAGCTTATAAGGAGTATGTAGACAATATTCATTACCTCTCCCTAGTTATATCTCTTCTTTTCATGACACAAACTTAGTCTAACATTTAGTTTGCAGTCAACCTCATTACTTAATTTGGAGGCAATCCTAGTGTTACTCACTTGCAAGCTACAAAGTATATTCTTTATTATCTTAGAGGCACCATGTATTTTGGTTTGGTTTTAGGAAGGTAGACAAAGAAAAGTTTTGACTTGATTAGATAGACTGATTCTAATTAAGTATAGGACTTTGATGACTAGTGTTTAGTTAGTAAGTTTTTTGACATTGCTGGTGGTTTCATCTTCTGGTCTTCAAAGAAACAACCAACCATCACAACCTCTTCAATTGAAGCAGAATATATAGCTTCAGCCAGTACTACCAAGGAAGTTGTTTGGCTTCACAGATTACTTGAAGAACTTGATTCTCCCCAGACTACTGTGATAATAATCAATGTTGATAATTAGGGTTGTATTACTCTTACTCATAACTCTGTTGCTCATTCTCATACTAAGCATATCAACATTTGGCATTATTTTATTTAGGAGTGCATTGAGCAGGGAAAGGTAGCATTCTATTATGTTTCTACTATGCAGATGTTGGCAGACATTTTTACTAAGGCTTTGTCTTGTAAAGTCTTCAAGTGGGGTTGGGTGTTTTGCCTGTTTTGTGATATCTTGCTGAGAAGAAGTATTGAAGTGTGAGCTGTGCTTATTTACTTCCTCTTCATTCCCATCTCATTATCACTCCTCATTTATTCTTCATTTTATATTTCTTCATTTCATACTTCCATTATTTTTTTTTATAGTCTTTTTAGTTATATTCACTGACTTTCATTATTACTATGTAAATAGATACATACTTGAATGGTCAGCACTGAGTTCATAGCTAGACTATACTAGGGCCAGTTCTTTTCCCCCTGGTCCTAGATATGTTCTCAACATCTCTTGTTGTTCTATCTACTTAGTTCTTTTTTCTCTGGTCCTAGTGTCTCTCAAATACATTTATTCATTTATCCTGAATTACTGTGTCTCTATCTTGTTACTTAAGGATTTAGTTGAATTCCTGCAAAGGAATCCCCAAGCATTTTGCTTCTAAGGTAACATTAACTAATGTAGTGTAGTGTATGTAGAACTTACCACCTAATCATATGAGTCCTCTGTTAAATTGATATTGCTCTGCAATGTCATCCATATGCTCTCTATTATATAAAGATAGACTAGTCATTGTTGATAAAGAGAGAACCTGGATGCACTTGTCATAGCTCCAGTAGAGTCAAGAGTAGTGCCTGGTTAAATAAGCCACCAGTTGTTTGGGGTTTCTTCCAACATCCTCTACTATTTCCTCCCTTTATGTCTGTCTATATTCTTCCTCTTTAGGTAGACTTGTTTACTGTGGATTGCGACCGAGCACCATATAATAAATTGATGATATAAAATATCAGTTTTTGACTTAATATCTATTGCACATGTTCTCATTACCAATGGAGGGCAGCCATAGTTAGTGATGAAATGGGCTGTGTGACATTCTTGGTGAATATTATTGTGCTTATAAAATTTATGAATATAGCTGTCCTTCTCACCGACATGTTACTGTTCTGTACATCAGTCTCCATAACTCAGGAGATGACATTTATACGATACTAGTGGTGGGAGGAGGACAACCAGAGCAAGATACTTGTGTCTTTGAAGCGCAGAAGACTATTCTCTTATGTGATATTGAGAAAAACACTGGAGTATAATTTACACTCTCTATATATGATAAAGTAATTTCAATGTTCTAGTAAACATACTTCAACCAGTTGTATCAGTCTCTATAGGAATTTCCGAGTATAAAAACTTACAGTGAATTCGTCATTCTGTAAATCTGTCGTGTCATCGAAGGCACTACCTCCCATCAGTAAACTAGGGTCATCACTACCTGTTTTTGAAATTTCCAGATTTTCTCTTGCTTTAGCGATTTCGGCTTCCTGAACGCTCAACATAGAGTAATCGATTATTCGGGCACCTGTTCCATCATCAGTTCTTGAGTCTATTGGAAGGCCTTTGGCCTGCGTACTTTTACCGGCAAGTACTCTGCGCCTCATGTTTCTAGCGTTAAGAAGGTGGAGATACGAAGTCGTGCAGCAGACGATAACGAAGCAGGAAGCATAACATGCTAGCATTGCCCTCAAACCTGCAGTATATCCGTCATACTATGCCTCGCTTTTTGACTGTTAGAGGGATAACTACCACGGGTATAATAGGGCTGGTCCTGAGGCTTAAACAATAGGGGGCCAACCTAATTGGGGAAGAGTGTGAATATGTATCCTGTAGTTAGATACCCAGTTAAAAGATGTACAATATTACCGCTAACTGTTCCCATTGTCATGAATGCCGTAGTCTGGAATCATTTTCAGTCTCTATCCCTAATTTTTTGTGTCGGATTATCAAGCATACCGTAGTTTTCTTCGTGTGTCCTGCGACGTTTGTACTTTGCCAATTCAAAATAAGAGGAATGATAGAGCTGTGGCAGGCCAACATGTAGTATGCCAACAATAAAAATGGGTGGTCTTCACGCGACCTTCCAAGGCACAAAAGTAGGGCTTTTGGCAAGAGTCTGAGAGCCTAGTATATTATTTCAGAGAAGAGGCACACCTGTCCCTGTGATACATGGAATTAGTAGGATAAGGATTACGGGTGATTTCATCCTGAATCGCTTCGCCGCCAACTTCAATGGTATCAATAGTAACTCGGTGCACATAAAGAGAGGGGGAAAAGATACTTACAAAAGCAGTGAAGATGGCGAAGACTTGCATCATTCCAAACGGCATGTTAAACAGCATAACTTCGAATCTATATGGATGAATAAACCTGTGCCCAAAATCTTCAAAACGAGCCTACCCGTCGAATCCAAAACCCTTCAGGATTAGAGGACCAAAGGTTCCAATTCCTCCAGCAGGGATGGCCATCATAAACATGAGCGCCATCCAACACCAGGACTTGAGGTCAGTAATCATTTCAAACGCCTGTGACATTCTGAAGGATTTATTCTCAACTCCTTGATTGTTTGCCCGTAACCGCTAAGCGGGCGGGGGTCAATCGAAAAGCAAGATATAAATGACACCTCTCATTACCTTTACGGCGATGATTTTTTCATCGTCCGAGAGAAACTTGCATTTTGTTGGGTTGTCGGGAAACATGAGGAAGCTGTTCAGGGGGAAGGTGAACTTCAAACATGCTAAAGTATTGAAAGTGGCACCTACCTGATCATCCCAACGACTATTGTAATGCTTCCGAGTAACAGAAAGATGATTTGGTACCGGAAGAGAATTCTGGAATGTATATGACCAATGCCATACATGATAAGGCTTCCAAAAACGTTTCCCCATCCGTTATTGGAATACCATACTAGAAGTGTTTCAGCTTACTTAATAGGCAGAAGAAGAGTTTGAGTGTTTACATGCAACGCGGAATCCCTGTTCATGGCGACGATACCAGATTTGGCCGACTAGGATGAAAGCGGGCTGTATCGAGGCTTCGAACGCCCCGAGCTTCGGTTCATTATCATCAACCTGGTGGGATAGAAAGGCGATGGCAAGGACAACGTACAAAGAATCGTCCGATGAGCAGACCAGTGAACCCTCGAGTGGCTGACATACATGCCAAAATCGCCCCCCAGGATGCAACGATGAAGGGGATAAATTTCGAAAGCGGGAACCTAACCAAGAAGTATGCTGATGCTGGTTGAAGCAGAAGTTGTGCTATGCTGAATGGATGTTATATAGTACACCCAGAAGGTTGAATAGCATACAAAACTATGGATCCCAATAGGGAGTATTCTCTCCCAGTGAGGTGTGCGTCGCCGATTATACCAAATACGGAGGAAAATGAAAGGGTTTGCTTATCCATGTCTGGAATCACCTTAGCCGGAAGCCTGAGGCTCAATAAAATACATACACTGCAGAAAGTATATCACAAACATGATGGGCATAATGCTATCTGAGCGTCAGTATTGGCCAAGAAGAGTGACCAGAGCCTGTACCAGCGATCGATTTTCTTGAGGACTCTTGCATCTTCGTCTGCAGTCACGTATACCTGTGGTTCTGCGGCGAAACACCTGATTCCAATACCTTTATTTTGTTTTGTGTCCTCCCCAAGAGTCTCTTCCAAAGGTCTTTCAGATATCATGCAGCCGATGGACGTAGCGCGAGAACAAGTAGAGATTAAGATACCAATGGAAGAGACTAGATTTCATAGAATATATAGACCATTGCTGAATAGTAGCCGAAGGGCAGAATCCCCGCATAGGCGTCTCCATGGATTAAGCTCAGGGAGTTAATGCTAACTACTGGCCATTGGATTTGGTTATGGTGGAACCTCGTATAGAAGACTGAGTACGGACAGATCATTGCATTCGTACGGTGATGCATGTAGAGACTACCGAGGGGGAGTTGTTCTAAGTTCTTCTGAATCGAAGTCGATTTCCAGTGACTGATCTGCTTCATTTGTAATCAATGCTTAATAAGCCGGGGCTCGAAAGTAATTTTAATTTTCAACTCTTGAGGTCTGCTAGATTCTATCCAGTGTCGTTCGTTCCATGGATTGTTCTGTGCGTACGTTTGTTCTACTACTGCGTAATCTTATACAAACTGCAGATAGGGTTCAAACGTGTTGAATCGATCCATGCAAAACCTCTGGACTGCTCATAGGCGTACTAAGATTAATCTCAATTCCCTGCCTTCACCAAATGCCTCTCAAGTGCCAACACCCCCGACAGAGGATGACTCTGTTCCTGTTCCTGCCCCTCCAGTATCTTCACCAAAACAAACTCAGTCTCCCATTCCAGAAGCACAAGCCTCATTGCCAGAACCCCAGCCGGGGAAGCGCAAAGTGCGATCAAGCAGGACAACTGAAGAAGGTAACACAAAACGGACAAAAATTGCTCCTGCATCTTCCTCCGCCTCTGCTTCTGGACCTAAAGCAAAAGACTATGCTCCTCCGACTGCTCGTTTATCAGATCTTGGCGGTGTCGAAGCATGCATCGAGAAGATGCTTGAACTCGTTGCAATGCCCCTATGGCACCCTGAAGTTTACCTCCATACGGGTGTTCAACCTCCTCGTGGAGTCCTATTGCATGGTCCCCCAGGTTGTGGCAAAACCTTACTGGCGAATGCCATGGCCGGTGTGAGTCGCTTCGTGATCCAAAATGATATTAGCTGAAAAGATTTCAGGAACTTGGTGTACCCTTTATCAGTATTTCTGCACCCTCTGTTGTCTCCGGCATGTCGGGGGAATCAGAGAAAACGCTTCGAGATACCTTCGAAGAGGCAAAGGTGACTTAATCGTATCATCTTCTTTTATCAATCGGGTGTTTATCATCCTTCTAGCGCATAGCACCATGCCTGTTATTCATCGACGAGATTGATGCTATTACCCCCAAACGTGAAAGCGCACAGAGAGAAATGGAGAGGCGAATTGTTGCACAATTTCTAACTTGCATGGATGGTATGCACGAATATTCTAATTTGTTGGCCTGACGCTTCTGTCCTTACAGACATGTCTTGGGAGAAGAATGACAACAAGCCCGTCATCGTCATTGGGGCCACCAATCGTCCGGATTCACTCGATGCCGCACTTCGCCGCGCCGGTCGTTTCGACCACGAAATCAGTATGGGGGTGCCAGATGACGAGGCTCGCGCTAAGTACGTTTCCTCGTATCTTTCACCCCTAATTCTAACAAGTCCACGCTCAATCAACTTTTGTCATACATCGAACCACTTGCAACAGGATACTACGTGTACTGTGCGCCAAGCTTCGTCTCTCCGGTGATTTTGATTTTACAGTACTTGCGAAAGCTACGCCCGGTTATGTGGGTGCTGACTTAGCTGCACTTACTGGTGCTGCGGGCATCATTGCTGTCAAGCGAATATTCAAACAACTCTCAGATGGAACACTTATCCTCCCAGAAGATCCTGTCGATGAGAACGGCACTCTATGGCAGCACCTAGTACCTGTTCTTTCCCAAGACCCAGATGTGACAATGGTCATTGACCCTCCAGCATCGTCGTCCACCACGCTGACACCCATATCAGCCTCAAATCCTCCCGTCTCTCAGCCCCGAAAGGCATGTATATCTAGTACTCTTTCTTTCCCTGTAGCCCCTGCCTCAATCGCACACTTTCTCAATGCACATCCTTCCCCTCTCACCGAAATCGAACTTTCTCCTCTTTTCATAATGGCTGAAGACTTCATACATGCATTGTCGCAAGTCCAACCCTCTTCGAAGCGTGAAGGATTTGCCACTGTTCCTGATGTGTCTTGGTCAGATGTAGGTGCGCTCCATGGTATCAGAGAAGAGCTGCACATGGCCATAGTGCAACCTATTAAAAGACCAGAGATATTCGAAAAGGTCGGGATTAATGCTGCATGCGGTGTCTTGCTATGGGGCCCTCCTGGATGTGGGAAGACATTGCTGGCAAAGGCGGTTGCAAATGAGAGTAGGGCCAATTTCATCAGTGTAAAAGGGCCGGAGCTATTAAACAAGGTGTGTAATATAGGTGGACGTCTCACCACTCCAACCTACTAGTGATATGGATACATAGTATGTCGGCGAAAGTGAACGAGCAGTGAGACAAGTATTTTCTCGAGCCCGCGCGTCATCCCCTTGCGTCATTTTCTTCGACGAGCTTGATGCACTTGTTCCAAGACGAGATGATAATATTGTACGTTCTGTTCTCTCCATGCTTGATAGTATAAGGTCACTATTTTTCCCAGTCTGAGTCTTCAGCTCGAGTGGTAAATACCCTCTTGACTGAGCTTGACGGCCTTGACACGCGGAAAGGTGTCTACGTCATTGCAGCGACCAACCGGCCTGATATCATCGATCCGGCTATGGTCCGCCCAGGTAGACTCGATAAACTCCTCTACGTTGACCTTCCAAGTCCCAATGAACGCGCAGAGATTGTGACTACTATGACGAGGAAGCTGCCCCTCGGCGTCATTTGTGAAGATGTGGCTGGTGGAGGCGTGAATACTGGTAATAGCAGGGAGATAGTGATGAGGGATTTATCGGAGTTAGCGAAAAGTGTTAGGTGTGAAGGATACTCTGGTGCCGATCTCGCTTCGCTTGTCAGAGAAGCCGGTGTTGTCGCCCTTCGCCGAACTTTGGGTACTCTTGATGCCATGTATAGCTCGACATCAGATGTTATACAGGGAGAGGATGAGATTATGGTTGGACTGGATGATTTCATAAAGGCGCTGGATAAGGTCCCACCTAGTGTTAGTGTCACTCAGAGGAGGAAGTACGAGGCTCTCAGAAGTAAGTTTTCGGGATCGCCTGTCAGGACTTCCAAGGCGGAACATAGGGAAGAAATACTTTCTATTTAGCGTATCTGTTGTGCTGCATCGTTGTAATCTTGGTCGGCTGAAAGTGTTCCTAGCATAATTTTTCAGTTTGGACTTTGATTTCGGGCTCAGTTAATCTCATTAACCAATCTGGCAACAATCTGCCGGTGCCTTGACCGAATAAGCGATGAGCTCCTCCTAAAATACGATTTCAGAAAGATTGAATGTCGGAAACGTCGTTGTCCCATTGGTACTATATTCGAGATCTGTTCGAATATCCTAAGGATTAAGGAAGGGACTAGCACATAGCCTGTATGCGTACCACGGAACACTATATAGTTTTCAGCCCCATGTTCTGTTGCTGAGCTCCCTGTGGCTGGATCGGGTTGATTGTAGTGATAAACATACACTTTAACACCTGCAGTGTCCCAGGCAGATCCCATAACTGCACACTGTAGGATGTTGACAGAGCTGTGTTTGGTACAAAATACACCTGAATGAAATATCCAATATGAGGATCTGCTGCCTTAGGTCTGCAGAAGCAAAGGTAAAATTTGGGTAGGCCTACAGAAGAGATGTCAACTCATGATTTGCATACAAGGATGTGAGAGGTTACCCCTTCCAGTCTAGTGATCGACTTGTCTTTGATAGAAGGGAAATAAGTGTGAAGAGCTTCTGGAATAGTTGGACCTGTTTTTTTAAAAAATAAAATCAACAATTTATTACACGGGGCATGGTGGCAGACCATGGTACCTACAACGTAGATACTTAGATAGCGAGAAAAAGAAAAGAAAAAAAGAAAAAGGTGACACTATATGACACTAGGTAAGTGTAAAAGGAATGAAATTCTTAAGTCCCGGATTAAACTTGAGAAAAGCGACAAAATTCTTCAAAGACTCCCTGTTGGGATTCCAATAATTGTTGAATCTTCTACATTTGTAGATGATATGATTCCTGGTTTCAATTGAATATTCACCACAAGGGCAAACGAACGACTCTTTAGGGAAAAACCTAAGGCGATATTCTCCTATAGGAGCATGATTTGTAATTGCTCTAGTTGCTCTTGTGCACAGAGAGTTTGAATGCCCAAAATGCTTAAGCCAGGAGCCACCTTTCGTGTAAGTTGGCTTGGTAGGAGAATTGTCATTATCAAATAAATCTAGAAAATTTCTTCCTTTAAAGTCCGATGCTTGGAATGTCATCTGCCAATTGCGAATGAACATGTTGCTCTCTTTTTTCTTGCTATAATCCCAAGAAGATTTGCATGGGTCTACTTTAAGTCATTTAGTCTCTAAATCTACCACAGAATGGAGGGGCTACTTGGCACTACTAGGACAATCCCAGAATGCAATAGAGTTGTTAGAATCTTTATTGAAGAAGGCTCTGAGATCTTGTGATATTGCAATAGAGTGTAACTGATAGGGATGGACGGATGAATCAAAGATGTGTCTTGCAGCATGAATACCATCAATGACAACTATGATCTTTTTGGCATTAATGACTTGTACAGCTTGATTAATGCTGCATCTAATCAAAAATAATTCAGCTTCAGTTGAAGTGACATTGGTAGCATGATGAAGTGTTTTTACAAGGATATTACAACAAGAGCAGATGTGTAATATTAAAGTGGCAACATTATTTTTGATACCAGCATTAGCAATGACTAGGACATTTTCAGGATTTGAAGAGGATTTGTTGATGGATTTATCAAGTGAGTGTATTTGGTCATTAAAGGTATCTTTGTCTTTTGTCATATGTCAGTCCACCCATGCTGAAGACATGTCTCCATGGTGATACCATACCCTCCACCTCGATGAAACAAGCTCATCTTTCACAATGACCATCTTTCTTGCAACATGTCCTCATGGCAGCAATACAATAATCCAGATATTTTATCTTCCATGACAGGAATACTCCTATCTGACTTGGTTTTCCATGACAGAGTCTTACCTCACTCCTGTCAGTATCTCATTACTAAAACCTCCACTTGGAGTGATAGGGGCTATACCACTAAAACCCTGAGCATCTCCTATATTACTTACTTGTATATAAGACTAGTAGTTACACTGTAATTTGCTAATCTGATAATTGACGAAGATAAACTCTTATTGAACTCAATCTCTAGTATTCAACAGTAATACACAAATCAGTACTCACTCCCATCTTAGACTTTGTTCATCCATCTGAAGTTGTGACCATGTAACAGATAGACAGCACAGCACATAAGCTGAAGCCAAGGTTGTTCTACAAGTTCACACCATCAAGCACAGAGTTTACATACTTTATGCATCTCTGAGTCAACCCTGCAGACTTTCATCTCCCAGTATGAACTACACCTGGAATCTTCTCAATTCACTATATGGAAAGAAAGACAATAAAATTATCTATAAGGTGAAAACCAGGAGAAAGTTTTTTATGAAGTTTATCAAAAGAAGGGTAGACTTTATTGAGGCAATTATTTGTATCCACAATAGAACTTTTGATTTTGCAGCATTGAATGTCTATCATACAGCCCATAAAAAGACAATGGGGTATTGCTTTCTTTGAATGCTAAGCATCTAGAAGAGAGTTGATTACATGTTGCTTGGATAAGGATGCAATTCTCAAATGATGTCTTCTGCTGAGTTTATCAAGGTGAAGATAAATAGGGATAAGACCAGCTATAGCCTCAACTCCCTATGATGGTGATGTTTAAAATGCACCTGTTATCCAAAGTGTAGCTCTATATTGTATCTTTCTCAGTTCTTTGAGAGGATAGGATATTGGAGCTCTTTTGAAGTACTATAGTTGAAATCCATAAAGAGTAATGGACATGATGTATGTTTGGTATAAGAGCTGTTTCTGTAAAGGAAGTAATCCTCTCAACAAGTTTCCCAACATTTTCATACTCTTAACCATTGATAGGACTTTGTTGGAATAGAAGTGAACATGTTGATGAAAGGTTAGTTTCCTGTCAAAGATGAAGCCAAGATATCTCCACTTTTCTTTTGTTTGAATGAAGAAGAAGCCTGCATAAAGGTCTTAGATCCAATGGAGAAAGATTGAAGTTCATAGTAGATCTAGAAAAATGAAAAACCTCTGATTTGTTATGTTCAATTGATAGGCTAAATTGTTCAAAGAGAGAAGAAATAATACTTTAACTACAAAAAAGGTTCACATTAGATTTTTCAAAGCTTTTTTCTTGGGAAATGAAAAGTTTATCATCAATAAAAGAAAGAGACAAAACAGAAATAGGTAAAAGGAGATTTTGAGTTCTTTTCTCAAAAATATAAAAGATAGGAGTAATGTAGAGTGCAGATAAAATGGATGAAAGGGCAGATCATTGTCCTACACCTATATTAGCTCTGAAAAAAAAAAGCAAAATTGCTCCAAATATATTGAGTTTTGCTGTTAATTAAATAATTGGAAAAGAAAGAGGAAATTCTCAAGTCAAATCCAGCTTTGTTGAAAATCAACAGAAGCAAACAATGATTCAATGAAGAAAAAAATTGGGTAATATTAAAGGCTAATGTATTTGTTGATAGACTTTTGACCCATTTGGCATAAATTAAGTAAGTTAGGTAAAGATTTGCATTCAGAGATGAATGATGTTTGAGACTGCCTAGTTGACTTGGATAAATGAAATTTGAAGCTAAATATTGAGTTTGAAGTCTTTTGCTTATGACTTTCTCTATTAATTTCTTCAGTATGTTGAGGAGAACAATTAGATGGAAAGCTTTGGGTAAATTATAAGCTGGTTTGTTAGGCTTGGGAATAATGATTGATGTTGACTGTTTGAAGTGAGATGGCCAAAAACTAAGATTGATATAAGCATTTGCGATGTTAATAAAATTAGAAATACACCTTTCATCAGATACCAAAAATTTTAGGTAATTCTAAGATAAGTGGTTGGGTTCAGGAGTGGATGAGCTGTTACACTTTTTAATTGTATTAGTGAATTCTGCTTTAGAGAAAAGTAGCTACTTAGTTAAAGGTTTTGCAGGAATTTCATCAAGAAGATAAAGGTTGATTTGTTAATCTTAAGCTGAATTAAAAGTACTATGATGAGCTTGCCAAAGATCTTCTAATTCAATACATAATTGTCTATTAAAGTGAATTACTTCAGTGGCTAGAAACCTGTATTTTTTAACTTAGTTTATAAAGTCCCAGAGTCTCTTGTTTTTTTGACATAATCTCTTAAATTTTGTTATCAAAGAACAGACATTTGTGTTGTGGCAACCACTAGACACAAAGTCCAATAATCACACAAGCAAGTCAAGCTCTCAGTAGACTATTGATGTGGGGATCACAAGAGAACTTGACAAGAAGTCTCTGCTGAATTGCTACCCTATTTATATAAGTTACACATGGTCCATGCTACTTAATATTTACCCTATTCTAAAGTCCATGCATTGTTCATGAGTGCACCATATATACACTATAAGGTAGCCATACAGTTAACATGCTCTTTGACATCATTTATCTAGACTCTTCCAGCCTGCTCTAGTCTACTCTAGGTCTATGACCTCACATTATGTGACAAGTTATGTGACCACAGTCACATGCCTCTTCATTGTCAATAAAAAGAAAAGAAATTTAAAAGAAGAGAAATATAAAATCAAGAAAAATAGATAAAAGAAAAAGAAAAATGTTAGTCCTCATATGTATTATGACAATTTGGTTTTTTGACAGTTATTTTGAAATTCTTCTAGTCTGAAATTGATTTAGATAAGAAGTATAAGTTTAGTTTATTACTACATATCTCATTCTACCAATCTTTAGAACATCTGATAATTTTTACTCATTTCAAATGTTTGTCCCAAGTATTCTTTGTCATAAGCATGAATTTATCTACTATTTTTTCTAATAAATCACAGTTAGGAATATTGGTGGTATCAATGGATCCTACTAAATTCTTGAGTTCAAGAATAAAACTTTCTTTTTCATCGCTGTTCTTGACTATTATTTGTCATTTGTCTTGAATAAACTCTTTGTTGACAATAATAGAGATAGTCAAAAAAAAGAGTGATTTAAAGGGCTTCTTAAGTTGGGGATAATAGAATAACTGTTAAATTTCTCAGAATTGGCTCTGAGGAACATAAGATCAATAACTGAATTAAAGTCATTAAGATTATCAATGTATTCAGTTGGAACTTGATCAACCAGTATAGAAAGTCCTAAACCAAAAGAGTCTGCTAATTCCATGAGTATGTTAGCATGAATTAAGTGATGGGAATATGATAGATCCCAGTCATTATATCTAATGTTAAAATCACCAGTCATAATAATAACATTATTAAGATTAACCTCAATATCTTCAAGATATTTTAAGGTGTTTTGCTGATCATCAGAATATATGTTGATTATAAAATAGATAATATCTCTATTAAAGAAAGAAATGAGATTGATATCTCTGTGATTCATAATGTCTTTTCTAAAAGAAAAATGCAATTGAGAGAGTTGAACATTGATGTATGTGATAACTCTTAGGTAATTATTCTTGTTAGTTGAATATCTTGAAAAAAGTGATCTATGACAGATGATTGGAAGCACCAATGATTGTTTCCCCTTCAGATGTTGAGCTAGGGATGTTTCAGATTATTGACTGTGAAGGTTCCTAAATAAATAAAATGTCAATATTTTAAATATTTTCTAAAATGATGTCCATTAGGAGACAATTCTTCCAAACGTTCTATGAGAAGATACTGAGACTTTTTAAAATCATAGTTTACCACTACTCACAAATGAGCAAATTGAATTGGCTTTAATTTCTTGCAGCTTTTGAGATTTTTTGTTGTGCCAGTCACAGTTGAAATGGTGTTTTCAGAATAGACAATTATAACTGTTTACCTGATAATTGTCAGGAGTACAGTATGAAGTACATATATAGTACCAGCCAGATGTCAAAGCTAAGCTTGACATTGTGCACTTTTAGCGTAACTGGTTCAGTGGCTGGTCTGTTTCTAACAATAATCACCTTTGCAATTAGCATTATTTAAATGTGTATGGATACAGTTTGTCTCTCAGGGTTTCTAATCTCAGTGAGTTCATCTTAAAGTTAGGCTTACAGTACCAAGCCATGTTCTTATGATGTTCTAACTTGTAAGAACTATTGTATTTTGGATATTTAGCACCATGAATTTAGCATGCAAAAGTAGTGTGTCCCCATTTCCAATAGTTTTTACATTGGAGGACTCTTAGGTTTATGTTTGTACTACAGATAGTAATGATATAGCTTCCAATATTGAAGCATTTGTTGATAAGCATTTTTGTGTTAGATTTACTTTAGAAATCCCAGATATTCATCCAGATAACTATCATGTCTGATTTTGGGGATGCTTTGATAACATGAAGACAATGATGTGAGAATGATATCATTGAAGATGTAAGTCAATTTGATAATATACTCAATGGAGTCTGAAGTAATAGAAAGGTTTGAGTCTTTAGTGAAGTAAAGAATTCTGAGGATTTTCAGATAAAACTTCAATCAAGATAGCCTTGGGTTCATGATTTTGCTACTGTTAATATCATTTAGTTTTTTAGATACTTTTTGACAATATTTAGATCAGAAGTAGCTACCACTTTGTTAGTAGTGAGAAGGAGACTTTTACTATCTGCTCAAATAAAATTCACAGAGATTTTAGACATGATTTCCTTTAAAAGTTTGTTAATATTTGCAACAGTTATGTTAGCTTTAGCCATAACCCTTTTTGCATTATTAGAGCCCATAGGAATGATGATTTGCTTCCTAGAAGATCTCTTAGTAGTTATGTTTAGTTTCAGTTTATCTTTTTGTGCTGACTTGTTAATAATTCTGTGAATTTCTGAGACTTTATCAGATAGTAGTTTCAGAAAAAAATTCTTAATTTTAATAATATTATTGATATTGCTTGATGAAGCTTGTACATATGAGAGTTTGACTGAGAACATTGATGTCTAGTTCTTCTTAAAGAATTTCAATTTAGCTAAAATACTTTTACTTGGCCTTAGAAGAATCAGGGGAAAAACTTTTGAAACCTTAGCTTAAGAGGATGCTTTCAATAAATCTTGAAGATTAATTGAATTATTTATTAAAAACTTGACCTTGAACTGAGATGCAATGCTTTGCCTAAATAGGTTACCATTCTTGTTAGCTTTTAACTTATCTTATTCAGATTCATAAATAGATGAGATAAAGTCCTGTACAGCAAGACCAAATTCTACAATTTGTGAGATATTATCAGTGGTCTTGTCTTCAAGTTTTCTTTACCTAATAAAGACTATAATCCTATAAAGTGAACAAGCAATGTTTTTGGTATTGTTTTCTAGGTAATCATTGACTCTGAACAATGAAATAGGGCAAAAGCTCCCATCCCACAGTTGAGGATCTGCAGACTGATTGATAATATATAGAATAGCAGATGATTCAAGACCATGAGGGTCATACATGTTTATAGCACTTATACTGTGAGGTTCTGACACAGATTCTAAAGCTTTAGCCTTGTTAGTATTGTTACTCTCTTCTATCTTTGAAGTTGCATAGGACAATACTGGTCCCTCATATACACTGATTTTAACTTGATCAGCCTAAGAAGGATTATTTGTGAGAGCTTTAACATACTCTGTATAGACCATAGAGGAAATATTTAAATGGGCTGAAGAGGCCCTAAAGTTGTTAGTGCTAGAAGAGACTGATCTCTAGGAGTATCAATCTCCATATTTATTGCTATATTGTTGAGAAGTTTTTAAGGGTTCAACTATATACTTAAGTCAAAGGGAAAAGATGTATTTGCTGAAATTCTTTCAGGTGCTACTATATGAGATGGTAGTAAGAAAGAAGGAAGCAATGATAGTTGGATCTGTTGCATGGCTAACTATTCAATAATAATGGATATTTTTCTAAGAACTCCCTTTTGTATGAGTCTCATGGGAAAATCAATAATCATATTCTTGTCCATAACAGGGTGGAAGGAGTGGTAACCACTTCTACAAAATTGTCAATATATTAATAAAGTGAAAATTGAAATTGAGAGGAGTGTTGCAGTAGGTTTATCTTAGGCAATTGCTAATAAGCTAATATCTGTAGATCTTAGACAAGTCATTTTATTGGTGTTATGAAACTCTATGGCTTAGTCTTTGGAAGAACAAGATTTATTGGTGACCAGACAAAGACTAAGGAATACATCATATTATTGAATATATGTGTTGTTGCTAAGCTAGACATCAGCTCCACATTACAGAGCTCTCCTCTACTCTCTAGGATGTAAGTTAGTCATAACATTACCCTCTTTTAAGGTCACTCATAAAGATCTTAGATGTATCTAAGTGATTGTTGTAGAAGTACCAATATAATTGAGATGTCTCTTTGATGACCTTGCCTCAGTTCTCTTATGTGGATTTCTCAAATGGCTATCCTTGCTATTTGACTGAAATATTATAGTCTATACCCTCATCTTCTGTATTTCAGGATTCTTTCAACATCTTGTATGACTCTCTTCTAGTTGGGTATGATATCCATCAGTAAGGTCTTCTATTGTTAGGTAAATCTTCTCTCTTATACCCAATAGTCTCTCTTCTAGTCTTGTCTGTTTTTCTTTTCATTACCTTGTTTGTTTTTTGAAGGCTTTCTCTACCTCTCTTCTCACTTCTCTTATTTGCTGGACAAATTTATTCTTCTTCAGAACCTTTTGAGTTGACTTTTTGTCTTCTCCATAGATATTTGGATGTCTTCTGAGGTTCACAAAAAATGATGATTTCCCTATACTTGAGTATTGCTTGTTATGAGTAAATTTGGCTATTAGTAACCATTTTGCCCAATTGTCTTGTTAATAGCTGACATACAACCAAAGATATTGTTCTATCTCTTAGTTGACTCTCTCAGTCAGTCAGTTATTTTAGAGGTGGTAAACTGTAGAGGGATTTTGTATATAAGTATAACAATTAAAGACTTAGAGTTAAGTCAATAAAGAAATCTTATATAGAGTTAACACAAGAGAACTCAATGGAGTTCCTAAGTATAGTTGTCTATCTTATATATGCTTGGCTAATGGTTTATACTACACTAAATCTAGCCTACTCTAAAGAATATGTATATTACATGCTATTAATATATAGTATAACCTCATTATTCTAGAACTTTCTTTAATGTCCCATGTTCTATGTGATCATGTGACTTGCAACAGTTTAGGACAGTGACATGTAATATCATGTTCAATCCTAACTTTAAGTCTAATATAAAATAAAATAAAAATAAAATAGAAAAGAAAAAATAAAAAGAAAATAAATAAAGTTCACTGTTTTATTCTGACAATAGAAATATATCATGCCATCTTTGAGAATCTATCTACGAGAATCTATCTACCATCACTATTATTCTTTTGAGATTGGTAGAGATCTTACAAGATCTAGATTTATGACCTATAGTTGTTGATAAATATTGTTTAGATATAGTAGGTTTTGTTTTTTTTGTTGGTCTGTTTTACTAATTTAGCACTATTCACATTCAAGTACATATCTTTTAATGTTGAAGAGCATGAAAGGCCATCAGTAATTTCTTGTGGTAAGTTTGTAAGTCTTAGTACAATTTGGATGTCTTATTAATTTATAATTATGATAGTCTCAGATTATTTGCTTCTGAAAAATAGCTGATTTTGGAGTATATGCTTGTTTTCTTTAGAAAATCACTCTTCTATCATTTTTCACTGCTTTTTACTATTTTCATTGTCTCTTTCTCTATATGGTTTTCTATATCTCTGTTAAATATAATTCATATCTTATTATCTAAGATCTAAAAGTAAGCTCTCAGAAGTCCAATTAGCAACTTGTGTTATCTGAGTACATAGAACATAGAAGTTAAAACAATCTTTGGCTTCAGCTTATATGTTGTGGCTCTACTAGTTGTACTAGTCATATATTTTGGAAGAGATACTCAGAATGTCTGATAGACAAGTCTACTGAAAGGTGAGAAGGTATATTATCACTAATACTAGAAGATAGTACTAGTTTTAGTTGATTTTTAGGATAAGGCTTTACAGTATAACTACTAACTTATATACTAAGTATATTACCTAAGGTAGTTTTCTAGAAACAGAGGTTGTTAAGCAAGTTAATCTAGTTCTTGGTAATCCTTGGATGTCTGAGATAGAGATCTATGGAGCTGTTAAGGGTCCAGTAAGGATATATAAGGTGGAATAGAAGATGGATTTATATTGGAAGAGAACAGAGAGTATAGATGGGAAATAAGACATTATCTGTGGGTTGAAACAGATATAGCCAGATTAGGATATGTCGATCTCCTAGTTTTCTCCACTACTTATTACTCTTATCCATTCTATGTAACTAAACTAGTCTTATCTTGAAACTAGTCTTATCTTGAAGATTGTTTGGCTCTTATTGTTCAGTCTTCTCCAGTTATAGTTAGACTGTTTAGACAAGATATCTATCTTCCTCATAGTAGACTCTAGCTTATAGATCAACTCAAAGTCATAGTCTTGAATCTCAGGAAACTATTGGGCTTGTTGTCAGTTTAGCTTTTAGAGCTTCTTAAAGTATTCAAAATTCTTGTAATCTAACCATAGCTCAAACTTGAAGTCTACCAGATAATTTTGCCACTATTTGAGACCAGTTATGATTTCTAATAGCCTTCAGCTATGGATTTCATAATTTTTTTGTCTTGTTTAAGACTTAGAAAATATATACAACTAGGAGTTGTGTCATATGTCAAGTCCACCCATTCTGAAGATACATCCTCACAGTGGTGTTGTCATTACAATATCTTTGAGACAAGTCTGTTTTCCATGGTGGCTATTCATTTTACAACATATCTTTACAGCAGTGATATAACAACCCAGATATCCAGTCTTCCATGATGGGAATACTTTTATTGAACTCAGTCTTCTATAGTAGAGTTCTCCTATCTAATCACTGTTAGTATCTCACTACTGAAATCTCTGCTTGGAGCAATACACTGAAATCCTGAACATTTTCTATATATTCAACTTGTATATAAGACTAGTAGTTATACTATGATTCTCTAGTCTGATAATTGATGAAGATGACTTCTATTGAACTTGATCTCTAGTGTTCAATAGCAATATACCAAATTAGCACTCACTTTCATCTCAGACTTCATCTACTCATCTAAAGTTGTGACTATGTAATAGACAGATGGCATAGCACATAAGCTAAAGCCAAGGTTGTTCTAACAAGTCCATATCACTGAGCTCATTGCACAGAGTTTCTATACTCTATACATTTCTGAGCTAACCTTGTAGGCTTTTGTCTCCTAGTATAAGCTATACCTGACAAGTTTTTATCATGTTGCTTAGATAAAACTACATATTATAAAACATTGATCTTTATCTAGAACTTATGATTGTTATTTAGAGCTACTAGTATTAGAGTAATTCTTTTTAATACTTCTTACTTCTCTACTCTCTATCTCTATTTCTTCTGTTGTAGCAATCACTAACTAAAATAGTATACTAAGTAGTCTTATATTGCAAAGAGTTTTGTGGAGATTATAAGAGAACTTGAAAAAGAGTCTCTGATATATTGCTACCATATTTATACTATAGATACATAGTTTATACTAGTGATAAACATGTATCTTAATATCATCTTTCTAGCCTTTTCTCTTAAATTCTAGGCTTATAAATTATGTAACATATCATGTGACCACAGTCACATGCCTTATGACAATATTCCCCTTAAAGTTCTATCTCCAAAGGAACTTGTTTCTCCTTCTCTTTGCATTTTGCCAACCTTTTATCCAACTTTTTTAAATACTTATCTTTAAACTTCTTATTATCCCATTCAAACAGAATATTTGCCATATACCTCTCTGGTAGCTCACTTCTCTTCAACATCTTTGTCTCTAGATTCAACATCTTTTTCTTTCCTTTTTCTTTTCTCATCTATACTCTTCTTATCTTATCTTTTCTAATCTTCTTTTTAAATTTTTCTACTAAATCCATTGTATTTTCCAAGTTCTCCAACCCCTCTCAAGTATTTTCTTCTGCTGTATATTCCTTCTACCTAACCAAATACTTTGGCTTCTCCCTCATATCTCTTTTATTCAGTATTTTCTCTACTTTATACTTTTTTTCTTGATTTATCTTTATTAGAGGAGGTGTTATGACTTAAGTCTTATAGAGTGAAGACAAAAGACAACTCTTGTATTGGAGTACACAAG
>Ga0157366_1000399_pt1 | contig 19946 bp, 13 predicted proteins | sample AttbisABBM1_FD_113149 | JGI IMG/M metagenome (GOLD analysis project Ga0157366, IMG submission 113149) | Fungus gardens microbial communities from leaf cutter ant in Botucatu, State of São Paulo, Brazil - Atta bisphaerica ABBM1 | ecosystem: Host-associated > Fungi > Mycelium > Unclassified ...
AGGGCCATATACCAGTAACAACCAGTAATCAGCTAAAATGGATGCTTGTTGTTCAAGAGAGTAATCAGTGAGCTTATTTTTATCAAGTTTATAGGTATATTCAGCAGCCCAGCTAAAAGCGCCACGCAGTCTGACCCACTGCCCGTTTTGATGTTGCCAGACGTGTCCAAGCTCATGGATAAAAACGTATTTATCTTCAATAAAAACAGCGTTTGAAGAGAAATCCTCTTTATACATTGGTTTTCTGTACCATAACTCTCCATTTGGCGTCATAGCATAGTTTTGCTTTTGCAAACCAAACGGTAAATAGCTGTCACAATGAATCCAGACGCGATTATAGGCTATTGAATCACCAAAAATCCGGCGAGCCATTGCATTCTCACCTAACGTCATACGGCGTTGTGTCCCTTCTTCAGCTTGTGTGCTCATAATCAACCCTCCTTATGCATCAGCTCATCAATGATAGCGAGTCGTCCAATTCCCATCACGCCTTAGATTTGGCTTGATCTAATAGTTTTAGGCAGTTTGATGAAAAATAACATACTTTACTTCAATTTTTTGCAACAAGTATTTTACTTTGAATGGTTCAGGATTTTGCGCCCAGCCCATAATCGTGATGAAAATATGACTAACATCCTGGTATATTCATCAGCAGGGAATAGGTCACTCCGCCTACTCTCTTGCCAAACTACGATACAAAACTGGCAATGCTGCTGGTGCCGTATCTGTTAGAATGGCGAAAAGGTATGTCCGCAATGTGCGGACTGGATATACGCCATTACTTGTAGCGATCAATAAGCAGGCTGGATCATTTGATAAAATCTAACTATTAAAATCCTAATAATCAGCACGGTATGTTAATCCCCCCCTAAAGAGCATGGCTTAGTGTGATTTTAGTCAAGACCCAACTAAAAATTTAAACTGTTGTTCGGGCATTTCTCGCAATTGTCTAACAAATTGATATGATGGAAATAATCTCTAAGAGGAAAAAGACATATGGCATACGAAGCTCAGATCAGCCGTACTAATCCAGCAGCATTTCTTTTCGTCGTCGATCAGTCTGGTTCAATGTCAGACAAAATGTCCTCCGGTCGAAGTAAGGCTGAGTTTGTCGCCGATGCGCTTAATCGAACTTTAATGAACCTAATCACTCGCTGTACTAAATCGGAAGGTGTACGTGACTATTTCGAAATTGGTGTTTTAGGTTATGGCGGTCAAGGGGTTTCTAATGGCTTCTCTGGTCCACTTGGTGGACAAGTCCTCAATCCAATTTCGGCTCTCGAACAAAATCCAGCCAGAGTAGAAGATCGCAAACGGAAGATGGATGATGGAGCTGGCGGAATCATCGAGACAGCAATTAAGTTTCCAGTATGGTTCGATGCTATTGCTAATGGTGGCACGCCTATGCGTGAAGCCCTGACCAGAGCCGCCGAAGAGTTGGTGACTTGGTGTGATGCCCATCCGGATTGCTATCCTCCGACTATCCTGCATGTAACTGACGGCGAATCAAACGACGGTGATCCGGAAGAGATTGCCAATCATCTACGACAAATTAGCACCAATGACGGTGAAGTTCTGGTTCTTAACATCCATGTCAGTTCCCTCGGAAATGATCCCATCAGATTCCCCTCCTCTGACGCAGGTTTACCGGATGCCTACGCTAAGCTGCTCTTCCGTATGTCCAGCCCTCTTCCGGAACATCTGGTGCATTTCGCACAGGAAAAAGGTCATACGGTCGGAATCGAATCTCGTGGATTCATGTTCAATGCTGAGGCTGCCGAACTCGTCGATTTCTTCGACATCGGAACCCGCGCTTCTCAGCTGCGTTGATTCAGTAATGAAGCTGGAGTTCTTAGGGACAGTTCCAAAAGATCCTGTATACCCTGAGGCGAATGAAGATAAATTTGCCTTCTCCGAAGATGAGAGAAGGCTGGCTCTATGTGATGGTGCGAGCGAGTCCTTCAACTCCAAGTTATGGGCTGATCTTCTTGCTCGTAAATTTATTGCAGATCCGAAAGTAAATCCTGAATGGGTAGCATCTACTGTAGCGGAATATTCTGCCTCGCATGACTTCCCTTCTATGTCTTGGTCACAGCAATCGGCATTCGAAAGAGGCAGTTTTGCGACACTAATAGGTGTAGAGGAATTTGAAGACCATCAGGCGGTAGAGATTATTGCTATTGGAGATAGCATCACCATGCTGGTTGATTGCGGGAAACTCATTTGCGCATGGCCTTTCGATAATCCAGATAAATTTAATGAGCGGCCAACACTCCTTGCTACGTTGTCCGCTCATAACGATTTCGTCGGTGGAAGCACTTTCTGGACACGGCATGGGAAAACTTTTTACCTTGAAAAACTCACCCAACCCAAACTCCTCTGTATGACAGATGCCCTCGGCGAATGGGCACTGAAACAAGCGCTGGCAGAGGATTCTGGTTTTATCGAATTACTTTCGCTGCAAACTGAGGAACAGCTTGCAGAGTTAGTACTGAGAGAGCGCGCAGCAAAACGTATGCATATCGACGACTCAACGCTGCTTGTACTATCGTTTTAACGCGGAAAGAAAGATGCCTTACCCATCTCTTGAACAATACAACCAAGCGTTTCAGCTACATAGTGAGCTGCTAATCGATCCTGAATTGAAATCTGGCTCTGTTGCCACGACAGGGTTGGGTCTACCCCTAGCCATCAGCGGTGGCTTTGCACTGACCTATACGATCAAATCAGGCGTTAAGAAATACGCCGTTCGTTGTTTTCATAGAGAGTCAAAGGCTTTAGAACGCCGTTATGAGGCTATCTCGAGGAAAATTTCTAGCCTTCGCTCCCCCTATTTTCTCGACTTCCAGTTTCAGCCCCAAGGGATCAAAGTCGAAGGAATATCTTACCCTATTGTCAAAATGGCATGGGCCAAGGGAGAGACACTTGGAGAATTCCTAGAGGTCAACAGGCGTTCTGCGCAAGCAATAGCGAAACTATCTGCATCGATTGAATCACTTGCTGCCTACCTTGAAAAAGAAAAAATAGCACATGGTGATTTCCAGACCGGAAACCTGATGGTTTCCGACGGAGGTGCAACCGTCCAGTTAATCGACTATGACGGAATGTTCGTTGATGAGATTAAGACATTAGGAAGCTCGGAGCTGGGGCATGTCAATTTTCAGCATCCCCGCCGTAAAGCAACGAATCCGTTCAATCACACTCTGGACCGTTTCTCACTTATTACGCTCTGGCTAGCTCTTAAAACCTTGCAAATCGATCCGTCCATTTGGGATAAATCAAATTCGGAACTGGATGCAATCATTTTTCGAGCTAATGACTTTGTAGACCCCAGTTCATCTTCCATCTTAGGGATGCTATCGCGCATTCAACAGCTTTCCCCCTATGTAAAGAATTTTGCCGCAGTCTGCACTTCAGCGATGGAAAAAACGCCTTCCCTTGATGACTTCATTGCTGGTAGAAACATTCCTGTATCTTTGGCAACTATTAGTATAAATGGGAATATACCAAGCAGCAGACTGAAACCTGGTTACATTGGTGCTTACACCGTCCTGTCAGCCATGGATTACAATTCTTGCCTTCAGCGAGTTGGTGATAAAGTTGAAGTCATCGGTAAAGTTATTGATGTCAAACTTAGTTATGCCCGAAATGGAAAACCATATATCTTTGTCAATTTTGGTGATTGGCGCGGTAATATATTCAAAATATCAATATGGAACGAAGGCATTAGCGCTTTGCCTTCAAAACCTGATGCCTCATGGATCGGGAAATGGATTAGTGTAATCGGTCTTATGGAACCGCCCTACGTCAGTGGAAAATACAAATATTCACATATATCAATAACAGTTACGACCATCGGGCAAATGACCGTTCTTTCAGAAACAGATGCCCGCTGGCGCCTTGCTGGACCAAACGATAGTCGACAAATATCAACTTATACTAACAGCAATCAGGAAGCCTTGGAGCGCATTAAGGGTAAGAGCATCACTTCAACTCCTAAGCCTGTGAGCACTAACGCCACAACTGCAAACCAGGCAATCCTCAACAAGTTACGGGCTTCTACACAAACTGTAGCACCAGCAAAACCGCAAACTCAGCATGTAGTACCTAATAAATCATCAACGCATTATGTAGCACCGACGAGAACATCTGCTTCGCAGCCAGTTCAAAATATTCCGAGCCCTGCTAGCACCTCAAAGCAGCAAACCTCTCAAAAAAATATAATTACAAAGATTTTGAAATGGCTTTTTGGATGATTGGTACTTGTAAAGAACAAGCGCAATTTCAGTGGCTGTATCGCTTGCTCTTGAGGTGCCTGCGGGTATGATCTTGCAACATACACAACTAAAACGAATTCGTGGCGGCACTTTTAGCCTGCCCCTGTGTTTTCCCGAGGATTTTCATGAACAACGCCGAACAACAGTTCCTGAACGAACTGGATAACAAATTCTGGAAGGCCGCCGATAAACTGCGCGCCAACATGGATGCCGCCAATTACAAGCATGTCGTGCTAGGCCTTATTTTCCTGAAGTATGTGTCCGATGCCTTCGAGGCGCGCCAGCAAGAGCTGATGACGTTATTTCGTGATGTCGGCAACCCGGACAACATCTACGCGATGTCACACGACAATTACAGCAGTGACGAAGAGTACGCCCAGGCGCTGCTGGATGAGCTTGAAGTAGAAGATTACTACACCGAGAAAAACGTCTTCTGGGTGCCGAAAGCGGCGCGCTGGGAAACGCTGAAAAACAAAGCTATGCTGCCAACCGGCACCGTGCTGTGGGTGGATGAAACCACCGGAAAGGATGTGATACTGCGCTCCGTCTCCTGGCTGGTGGACAACGCGCTGGATGAAATTGAAAAAACCAACTCGAAACTGAAAGGCATTCTCAACCGTATCAGCCAGTATCAATTGGGCAACGAGGTGTTGACCGGGCTGATTAACACTTTCTCTGACGCCAACTTCAGCAACCCGGAATACAAGAGCGAGAAACTAAACCTTAAGAGCAAGGATATTCTCGGCCACGTTTACGAATATTTCCTCGGGCAATTCGCACTGGCAGAAGGTAAACAGGGCGGCCAGTATTACACGCCAAAAAGCATCGTGACCCTGATTGTCGAAATGCTGCAGCCCTATAACGGCCGCGTGTATGACCCGGCGATGGGCTCCGGCGGGTTCTTTGTGTCCAGCGATCGTTTTATTGAAGAACATGCGGGCGAGAAGCACTACAACGCTGCTGAACAAAAGCAGAAGATCTCCGTCTACGGCCAGGAATCTAACCCGACCACCTGGCGTCTGGCAGCCATGAACATGGCGATCCGGGGCATCGACTTTAACTTCGGCACCAAAAATGCCGACACTTTACTCGACGATCAGCACCCGGATCTGCGTGCCGACTTTGTAATGGCTAACCCGCCGTTCAACATGAAGGAGTGGTGGAACGCGAAGCTGGAAAACGACGTGCGCTGGAAGTACGGCACGCCGCCGCAGGGCAACGCCAACTTCGCGTGGATGCAGCACATGATCCACCACCTGGCACCGAAAGGCTCGATGGCGCTGCTGCTGGCTAACGGCTCGATGAGTTCCAATACTAATAACGAAGGTGAAATCCGCCGTAACCTGATCGAAGCCGATCTGGTGGAGTGCATGGTGGCGCTACCGGGTCAGCTCTTTACCAACACCCAAATCCCGGCCTGTATCTGGTTCCTGACCAAAGACAAATCTGGCGGTAACGGCAAAGCGCACCGTAAAGGTGAAGTCCTGTTCATTGATGCCCGTAAGATTGGCTTTATGAAAGACCGCGTGCTGCGTGATTTCACCCGCGAGGATATCGCGAATATTGCTGACACCTTCCATAAATGGCAGGCGGATAAAGACTACGAAGACGAAGCCGGATTCTGCTTTTCGGCAACGCTGGAAGACATTCAGAAAAATGACTTTGTGCTGACCCCAGGACGCTACGTCGGTGCTGCCGAGCAGGATGAAGACGATGAACCCTTTGCTGAGAAGATGGCGCGACTGACGGCACAGCTGAAAGAACAGCTGGAAGAGAGTGCGAAGCTGGAAGCGCAGATTAAGGCGAATCTGGGGGGGCTGGGTTATGGGTTTTGAGTGGATTAATATTACATTAGGGGATTTTCTAAACCTTAAACGTGGTTACGATTTGCCAAAAGCAAAACGTAAAGATGGTGATGTTCCTATCATTTCGTCCTCTGGCTACTCTGGTGTTCATGATATATCAATGGCCAAAGGACCTGGGGTGGTGACTGGTCGATATGGTACGATTGGTGAGGTTTTTTATATTCCTAAGGATTTTTGGCCACTAAACACAACACTTTATGTCGAGGATTTTAAAGGGAACTCACCACTTTTTTCTTATTATTTACTACAGACAATTGATTTTCACGTTTACAGTGATAAAGCTGCTGTTCCTGGCATCAATAGAAATCATGTCCATATGGCAAATGTTAGAGTGCCTAATACTATTGTTGCTCAGGAAAAAATTGCATCAATCTTAAAAAGCCTTGAAGATAAAATAACTTCCAATAAAAAAATCAACCAAACCCTAGAGCAAATGGCGCAAGCCCTGTTCAAAAGCTGGTTTGTCGATTTTGAACCGGTAAAAGCCAAAATGGCAGTGCTGGAAGCGGGTGGTTCGCAGGAAGACGCTACGCTTGCGGCTATGGCAGCAATTTCCGGGAAAGACACTGATGCGTTGGCGGTTTTTGAGCGTGAACAACCTGAACAATATGCCGAATTAAAAGCCACGGCAGAGCTGTTTCCTTCTGCGATGCAGGATAGTGAGTTGGGGGAGATTCCGGAAGGTTGGGAACTATCGTCGTTATCAGAAAAAATTAAATTAATTGGGGGAGGGACACCTAAACGTTCAGAGCCAGAATTTTGGAATGGCGACATTTGTTGGTACTCAGTGAAGGATGCTCCTGCAGATAGTGATGTTTTCGTTATTAAAACCACAGAGAAGATAACGAAAAAAGGGCTGGATAAAAGCTCGGCAAAATTACTTCCTATTGGCACAACAATAATTTCTGCAAGAGGGACTGTAGGGAAATTAGCGTTAACGGCCATTGAAATGACAGTGAACCAATCCTGTTATGCAATATCTGGTGGTGAGTTCTCTGGCCCGCTGCTGACCTATTTGAAAGTTAAACAGTGTGTGGATGTACTAAAACGAAATACCCACGGTGCAGTGTTTGATACCATTACAAAATCTACTTTTGATACCGTAGTTACACTCACAGCTTCTAAAATCGTAAATCACCGATTTGAGAAAATCGTTACCCCTTTGTTCAGTGATATTGAAAATAATCTAAGAACAAATGCCAGCTTAACCCAACTCCGCGACACCCTTCTCCCTAAACTCCTCTCGGGCGAAATCACTCTGCCGGAAGCCGAGCAGGCGGTCAGCGAGGCGGAAAATGTATAAAGTCGATAAGCCCACCAACAGCCTGCACTCTCTGCAGGAAGTGTCGTTCAGCAGCCTCGGTTTTCGCGAGCGCGACCATCTGCAGGAGTGGCTGGCGAAGAATCCCCAAGCGCTGACCCGCGATAACGACGACGAACTGCTGATTATCCAGAAAGAGTTCGCCAGTTTTGACGACACCAAAGAACGCCTCGATCTGCTGGCACTCGATAAAAAAGGCAATCTGGTGATCATCGAGAACAAGCTTGATGACTCCGGGCGCGACGTGGTCTGGCAGGCGCTGAAATACGCAGGCTACTGTGCCAATTTGCGTCAGGAAAGCGTGGTTGAGATCTTCCAGCTCTATCTGGATCAGCACGAGCCCAACGAGAACCGCCAGGCGGCGGACGTCATCGCCGAATTTATGGGTTGGGAAAGCCTCAAAGAAGGGGTGCTCAACCGTAAAGGCACCCAGCGGGTTATCATGGTTGCGGCCAATTTCCGCAAAGAGGTCACCAATACCGCGCTGTGGCTGATGCAGTTTGGTATCCGGGTTCAGTGCTTTAAAGTCACGCCTTATCGTTTCGGTGAAGACGTGTTCGTTGATATCCGCCAGGTGATCCCGACGCCGGAAGCGGAGTCGTACATGATCGGTATGGCGCAAAAAGAGGCGGAAGAACAGTCCACCTCCAGCAGTAGCGAACTGCAGCAACGCCATTATCTGCGCCGCGAGTTCTGGACGATGACGCTGGAAAAATTCCGTGCCAGTCCCTGTTCACTGTTTAACAACCGCGCTCCCTCAACCGATCACTGGCTGGCTGCCGGATCGGGTGTCAGCGGCGTGCCGTTTGAGCTGATCTTTTCCCAGAAAGATGCTCGCGTGCAGCTCAATATTTCGCGTGGGGATGCGCTGGAAAACACCTGGTTATTTGAGCGCCTGCAGGAACGTAAAGCGCAAATTGAATCGCTGTTTGGCGAGCCGCTCGACTGGCGACTACTGCCGGAGCGAAAAAGCTGCCAGATCGTCTGTTCAAAGGCGTTTGACGGCGGCAATAAAGAGATCTGGCCTGCCATTATCGACTGGATGATGGATAGCATGAACCGTCTGGAAAAAGCGATTCGCCCGAGCCTGCTGGAGCTGGCGATGGAACTGAAACAGAGCGGGATGATTACCGAGGGAGAGGAAGAGTAATGCTGAGCGAAGACGATTTAGAACAGCAATGCCTGAAATGGTTTGCTGAACAGGACTGGGAAGTGCTGCACGGGCCCGATATCGCGCCGGATGGCGACAACCCGCTGCGTGCTTCATTTCATGATGTGTTTCTGCGCCCGGTGATGCTGGAACAGCTACAAACCATCAATCCTCATCTTCCTGTTGCCGTGCTCGAAGAGGTGATACTGCGTATCGCCCATGCGCAAAGCCCGGATCTGGTCGTCAGCAACAAAGCATTTCACCATTTGTTTCTCGACGGTGTGCCCGTTGAGTACAAGCGTGAAGAGAAAGTCGTTCACGATAAAGCGCTGCTGATAGATTTTAACCATCCAGCCAATAACCGCTTTATGGTGGTGAACCAGGTTGCCATTCAGGGCACAAAGCAGGTGCGGCGCCCGGATGTGATTGGCTATATCAACGGCCTGCCAGTTGCGGTGATTGAATTGAAAAGCCCGATTGATGTTAATGCCGATATCTGGGCTGCGTTTAATCAGTTGCAGACCTATAAAAACGAACTCAGCGATCTGTTTATCTGCAACGAAGCGCTGGTGGTGAGCGACGGGCAGAATGCGCGTATCGGCTCGCTGACCGCTGATGAAGAGCGTTTTCTGCCGTGGAAAACGGTGGCTAACGAAGATGATAAACCACAGTTTGACTGGCAGTTAAAAACCGTCGTTCAGGGCTTTTTTAACCGGGAACTTTTGCTCGACTATATTCGTTACTTTATTTTGTTCGAGAATGACGGCAAAAGACTCATCAAGAAAATAGCCGCCTATCATCAGTTTCACGCGGTGCGCGAAGCCGTCGCGGCCACGATTGTGGCCTCTACCGGTAAACACTTGCCGCTGCGCAGTAACATTACCCCCGGCAGTAAAAAAGCGGGTGTTGTGTGGCACACCCAGGGCTCCGGCAAAAGTATCTCTATGTGCTGCTACGCCGGAAAACTGCTGCAACAGGCGGAGATGAACAACCCGACCATTGTGGTGGTGACGGATCGTAACGATCTCGATGGGCAGTTATACGCCACCTTCTGCCAGGCACAGGATTTATTAAAGCAGACACCATTGCAGGCCAACGATCGCGATGAATTGCGCGAGCTGCTTAATGCTCGTGAATCAGGCGGCATCATCTTTACCACCGTGCAGAAGTTTGCGCCGCTGGATGGTGAGCTGAGTCATCCGGCGCTCAACTTGCGCGGCAACATCGTGGTGATTTCCGATGAAGCACACCGCAGCCAGTATGGCCTGAGCGCCACGCTGGACCGCGAAACGGGCATCTATAAATACGGCTACGCCAAACACATGCGCGACGCGCTGCCGAATGCCTCGTTTATGGGGTTTACTGGTACGCCGATTGCGTCTGAAGATAAAGATACCCGCGCCGTGTTCGGTGATTACGTCTCTATCTACGACATTCAGGATGCAGTCGATGATGGCGCCACGGTGCCGATTTATTACGAATCCCGGCTGGCAAAACTCGACCTGAACCATGAGGAGCTGGAAACGCTCTCCGATCAGGTGGATGAACTGGTGGAAGATGAAGAGACAGGGCAGCAAGAGAAAACGAAAGGTGACTGGAGCCGTCTGGAAAAGCTGGTAGGTTCAGAGCCTCGCATCAAGCAGGTCGCCGCCGATCTGGTTCAGCACTTTGAAACGCGCAATGCGGCCATGAACGGTAAAGCGATGATTGTCGCCATGAGCCGTGATATTTGCGTCAAACTTTATGATGCCATTGTGGCGATCCGCCCGGACTGGCACAGCACTGATGTCGAACAAGGTGCTATCAAAGTCATCATGACGGGCTCGGCATCCGATAAAGACCATCTTCAGCCGCACATATATAACAAGCAGACTAAAAAGCGGCTCGAAGCCCGTTTTAAGGATTTGAACGATCCGCTGAAGCTGGTGATTGTCCGCGATATGTGGCTAACCGGTTTTGATGCGCCCTGCTGCCACACCATGTACATCGACAAACCGATGCGCGGCCATAACCTGATGCAGGCCATTGCGCGTGTTAACCGCGTATTCCGCGATAAGCCCGGCGGGCTGGTGGTGGATTACATCGGCATTGCCAACGAGCTGAAGCAGGCTCTGAAAACATATACTGATTCGAAAGGGAAAGGGCAGACCACGGTGGATGCGCGGGAAGCCTTTGCCATTCTGTTGGAAAAAATCGATGTTATTCACGGGATGTTTGCGCCGTCAGCAGGAAAACCCGGCTTTAGCTACGAGGGCTTTTCTCGCGATCCATTAGCGTTTTTACGCGATGCCGTTAACTACATTCTGGAGCTGGATGACGGTAAAAAACGCTACCTTGATGTCTCACTGGCAATGACTAAAGCGTGGTCGCTTTGTAATACGCTGGATGAAGCGAAACCACTGCAAGAAGAGTTCGCCTTTCTTTCTGCAATCCGTGTCGCGCTTCTAAAACTGAATCCGGCAGCAAAGTTTAGCCAGTCAGAGAAAAACTCCCTCTTGAGCAAGATCCTCGATAACGCCGTTGTCGCTACAGGCGTTGAAGATGTTTTTGCTCTGGCCGGGTTGGACAAGCCAAACATAGGGTTGCTGTCCGATGAGTTCCTGGAAGAGGTGCGGGAAATGCCGCAACGTAATCTGGCGGTAGAGTTGCTGGAAAAATTGCTCAATGACGGCATTCATGCTCGCTCCGGTAATAACGTGGTGCAGCAGAAGAAATATTCTGACCGCCTGAAAGCCGTGCTGCTCAAATACAATAACCGGGCGATCGAAACTGCACAGGTGATTGAAGAGCTGATCCAGATGGCGAAGGCGTTCCAGGAAGCAATGGCGCGCGATGACGCATTGGGGCTGAACCCGGATGAAATTGCTTTCTACGATGCGTTAGCTGAAAACGAAAGTGCCGTGCGTGAGCTGGGAGATGACATCCTTAAAAAGCTAGCGATTGAAGTGACAGCTCAATTACGAAAATCCACAACTGTTGACTGGCAGGTCCGTGAAAGCGTGCGTGCAAGACTGCGTGTTCTAGTACGCCAAACGCTACGTAAATATAAGTATCCACCGGATAAAACGCCTTACACAGTTGAATTGATACTTAAGCAAGCTGAAGTCGTTTCGAATAGCTGGACAGTCTGAGAGAATGCAGCAAAGCTCAATAACCGAAACACTATGAACTTACTGGAAACAGAAATGATCAAAATAGGTTTCTGGATCGTCTTTCGTTGGAGCTAGATCATGAGCATCTATCGTGTAAAAACAAAGCAAAACTTAAAAAGTAATTTAAAATCAAATCGTTAATCATCTAAAAAGTTAATGTAGCGGTATTGACACCGAAGATGCTTTAATAGGTTCTATGCAAAAAGTCAACCATGAGCACATTATGACTAACAATGATATCGTACAAAAACTCTGGAACCTTTGTGATGTCTTACGTGACGATGGTATTAGTTACAGTGATTATGTGACTGAATTAGTGTTTCTACTATTCATAAAAATGGCTCATGAGAATACTGCAGCCGGCATCATCAAGGAACACCCACTCCCAGCAGGTTGTCGCTGGGAGGATATCGCTGGTAAATCGGGAATAATCCTGCTCAATGATTACAAGCGAATTCTACGATGCTTATCTACAGGTAAAAATGACGATGGTGAACTTGCACATGAAGATCCGCTCATAGAGGCTATTTATTCAAATGCTCAGACCCGTCTCAGTGAGCCCAAACGTTTAGAGCAAATAATCAAAACACTGAATCAAATCGATTGGTCTAGCGCTCAAAAAGATGGGCTAGGTGCTTTGTACGAAGGTTTGTTGGAAAAAAATGCCAGCGAAACAAAATCCGGTGCCGGACAATATTTTACGCCTCGAGCACTAATCAACTGCATAGTACGATGCATCAAGCCACAAGTTGGCGAGCTTATTCAGGATCCTGCGGCAGGTACCGGTGGATTTTTAGTTTCAGCTGAACAGTATATGAGATGCAATACAGATAACTATCAAAGACTCTCTTCTAACGCTTTAAAATTTCAAAGAAATATAGCTTTTACTGGCGTCGAGCTAGTGCCTAATACTCGCAGACTCGCACTAATGAACTGCCTTCTTCACGGCATGGAAGGAGGCAATGAAGGCGTAGTGCATCTAGGCAATACTCTCGGAGAGGCAGGTGAGGTATTAAGCCCAGCAGATGTTATTCTCGCTAACCCTCCTTTTGGTAGCAGCATGCGTGAGGATATTTCCAATTCACGTATTTTTAAGTACAGTACAACCAACAAGCAGTTGGCTTTTTTACAGCATATTTATAGTAATTTAAAACCTGGTGGCCGAGCAGCTGTAGTTTTACCTGATAACGTCCTGTTTGAAGGAGGAGTCGGAACCCTGGTGCGCCGCGACTTGATGAATAAATGTAATCTGCACACCATATTGCGCCTGCCTACAGGCATTTTTTATGCCCATGGTATAAAGACCAACGTGTTGTTTTTTACCAAAGGTAGTGCTACAGATCGATATCAGGAAGAGAATTGTACACAAAATGTCTGGATATATGATTTGCGTACAAATATGCCAAATTTTGGAAAACGCACACCTTTTGGTGATTCCACTGTAGGCTTCGCAAAAAAAGACTTTGGCAAAGACCCTCACCTTGGTACCTTTGAAAAGATCTATGGTAATAATCCAAACGGAATAAGCCCTCGCACTGAAGGTGACTGCAAATTAGACGTTAGAGTAAATGACAATAAAAATGCGACTAAAGAAAACCAAAACTCTGAAAAACAGCTTATTCACTCGTATTGGCGTAGTTTCACTCGAGAGTGGATCCGTGATATCAAAAATGATTCGCTAGATATTAACTGGGTAAAAGAAAACGAAAAAATAGATGTTGCAATACAGCCAGAACCTGAAGAACTTTTAAGTCAAGCAAAGGTAGAACTGAATATTGCCTTAAATGAGTTAAATATACTAATGGCTGCGCTAGAAGGAGCAAAAATATGAATCGAGCAGTTTTACCTTCTGGCTGGAAAACCGTCAAAGTAGGAAGCATTGCTCGAGTGATAAATGGTGTAAATATTTCCTCAAAATATAAATCCAAATCAGATGGAAATATCCCTGTATATAAAGTTTTAGACATCATAGAAGCTATTTCAAATAAAAATGGTAATTTAATAACCGCTAATCACCTCATTGATAATGAAAAAATTGCTGAGTTAAAAAGCGAAATGTTATCGATAGGAACTACTGTATTCCCAAAAAATGGTGAATCCGTAAATTTAAATAGAAGAGCTTATGTTCTGAAAGAGGGATTCGCTGACAATAATGTCATGGCAATTTTGCCTGATCATTGGGAAAGTTCACGATTTATTTACCACTTTATGCGGTCGGTTGATCTGCGGGATATGTCTCGATCAACTACAGTACCTTCTTTACGAAAGGAGGATATTGAGAATTTAGCGATTGCATACCCATCACTCAACGAACAAAAATTCATCGCCAACTTGCTAGACTCTTTGCTAGCTCAGATTGAAACTACCACTACGCGCGTAGAACGTATCAGGGCCATCTTAAGAAACTATCGGCAAGCCATATTAACTAAGGCTTTCAACGGGACATTAACAGCTGAATGGCGAAGAGAGCATAAGAAACTTAAAAAAATCAGCTTATCTGAGATCAGCGATTACTGGGCAGCGAAGAACCAAAAAAATAATAAAAAGTCACCAATCCCGAAATCTCACCACATGGATCTAACCGAAAATATTCCTATCACATGGTTATCCACAACAATAGGCCATGTTTTTGACGTCCAGATTGGTGCAACACCAAAACGTAATATTCATGAATATTGGAATGGCGATCTCCCATGGGTCAATAGTGCAGAAGTTGCCTTTTGCAAGATTAGCTCCACAAATGAGACAATTACCGAGCTGGCTCTGAGTAATACGTCAACAGCAATACATCCTCCAGGTACTGTTATGCTTGCACTAAACGGTCAGGAGAATGTGAGGGGTCGTGCAGCTATTTTGGATATTTCAGCCAGTCATAGCCAGAATACTGCTGCTTTGCGCATCCCTAAAGGGTATGTGATGTCTGAATTTTTGTATTTTTTCTTGATGCAGCAACATGAACACATACTGCGTTATGGAGTGGGGAGCATACAACCAACTTTGAATAAAAGTCTTGTTCAGTCCCTAGCATTTAAACTTCCACCACTTGAGGAACAAATTCAAATTGTCCGCCACTTAGAAGAACTCTTCGACCTTTCTGATCGCATAGAAAAAAAGCTGAATGCAGCTTTAGCTTCTATCAGCAATCTTGACCAATCTCTGCTGGTCAAAGCTTTTTGTGGCAATCTCACATCACACTGGCGTGCTGCTAATCCGGACTTAATCGCTGGGGATAATTCCGCCGAAACCTCACTTAACAAAATAAAAACAGAGCGTGAAGCAAAACTACCGCCCAAAAAAAACCGTGAAAAAAAGGCTAACTGATGCGCATCTTGTTAATACACCTGCAAGGACAGTATAAAGGGTTAAAGGATCAAATTTTTAACTTTAGTGAGACTGAGGGCAACGTCGTTGCATTTATTGGGTTGAACGGTTCTGGTAAGTCACAACTTCTTGAACTGACTGCGGAAACATTTGGTTATCTGGAACGTTATTTTCGCAGTGATTTTAAATGTCGTAACTGGTTTCCTTCTGTTGCCATTGAACTTCAGTATTGTAACCAAGCCTATGATTCTGATAGGACAACATTTGTCTATACCGTGAACATTAATAACCATGGACAAGTTTCTATAAGTCGTGATGGAAGCCATTTGGATCTGAATGATCCAGTTAATGAAGGAGTTAGAGAGGAGATTTTACCTAGTCACATCGTAGGTTACTCTTCAGGACTGAATGAAAATCTCCAAAGACCATTTATGAAAAATACAGTTCAATATCTGGACGTTATGAACATTAAACGCGCTTGGGAGCGTCGATTATCAATTATCAATGAAGCACGAAATACGATCGGGAAACATCTAACCGAATCGGACCTAGAATTGTTTGGAAGCCAATTCTCTGAAGCCTACCTTTACTACCAAGGTCGATATCCTGCGTTGTTTCCAGATTTGCCTGTAGGTTCAAGTGTATCAGACAACTTAAGCATTGGCCTACGACCAACGGCACTACCTCGGCTTAAGTATTTTGACCAAGATACTACGGCGTTAATGCTGGCCAGTATGGGAATGATGTCTGATACCGAACAAAAGGAAATATGGAAAAATAAACAACGGTTTAACAAAATTCATTCCGTAACACTACGTTATGATCTTCGTAAATTTACTTATGACTCGGGAGCGTTATTAGATATTGCCAAGCTGATAAAAAGTATCCGTAGCATCGATCCTAGTAGCTATAATCCATTATCGGGTGTAAGTGAAACATCAGAAGAGTTTTACAACCAGTTTGAACTCGATTATTTGGGAGGTGAAATCACCATTGACTATAGTGTTCGTAATATACAAGAAGTACTTTCTGATAGTTTCTTTACTCCACAGATATTGTTCGAGAAGCTGTATCGTTTGCAACTTCTAGCTGCTGATTTTTGGATGGGTGAGACTAAACGTCAGCTTAGACAAGATAGCTTTGTTCTTTCGGTCAAAAAACCCCAAAAATGGAAGTCCCCTATTCAAGTATTGTCATTGAAGCTTACCGATGGTAATAATTGTATCGAATTTGATGATTTGTCTGATGGTGAAGCTCAGCTTATCCAAATTTTATCAATGGCGTCTATATACAAGGATAGCCGAACCCTCTTCCTCTTAGATGAACCAGAAACACATCTAAATCCATCTTGGCGTACGTATTTTCATTCCTATATTGAAGATGTAATTTGTGCTGATAATGATAGAGTTCAATTATTTATTTCAACACACTCCCCTTTTATGGTGTCGTCCCTAAATCGAAAAAATGTTTACCAGTTTAGGCGAAACAATAATGGAATTATTGATATGCAAGTTGTGCAGAATGAAACATATGGTGCTTCATTCGATGTATTGATAAAAGATCTTTTTGAGCTTCGCTCACTGATCTCACAAAGTGTAGTTGATGAAATCCGTGAGCAGCTGAAACTTGGAGACGGACATGCCAAAAAATGGATTGAAAACAACCTTGGTTTATCCGCTGAAAGAGCATATCTACTAAGGAAATTAAGTTAATTATGCTGTTTCTATTATCTCCTAACTCACCACGATTTCAGGTATTTGTATTACTCAATGCGGAGCTACTGCATTTCATCGAACATTCAGTTTCTTCCGGAATCTTCCGTGAAAATTTATTTACTGAAGGTGAAGTCGGTAAGGCTTGCTGGGATAATTCAAAGGGTAGTAATCAAAGAGCTAAGAATGATCTAACTAAAGAGAAATTCGAAAAGCTATATATAGAGTTACAGAAGACTACTGAAGGTGTGCGGAGCCAGTTATTTGAATCAATTCGTGATAATCAAAATCTACAGCTTTTTTTCAGCAACCCTAATAGAGGAATTCTGGATTTTTTACCAAAAACATGCTTTGAAGCTTTAAAGAATGTTACAACTCATCTTTACTGTTCGACTAAGGATATCCAAGCAATAAAAGATCAGGCGGGTGGGGTAGATATAAACGCCCACTTTAATGCTTTTCGCAATGACGGAGTAAATGGAAATATCTGTAAAGCCTGTGGGATGAGAGAACTTGCACCTTTCAGGGCTGGTGTTCAAGAAGAGAAGCAGTGGCGTGCAGATTATGATCATCAACTCTGTAAATCGAAGTATCCGATTTTTGCCGTACACCCTGATAATCTCATTCCATTATGTGATGTTTGCAACCAAGATGCAAAGAAAGCAAAAGATCTTTTCCGAGATAGCAACAGTAATAATCGGTTATCATTTTATCCTTATTTAGAAGAAGCCAGAAATTTTATAGATATTGATATAGAAAGGCTTAGAGATCCGGAACCAATGATCAGTGTTATCTGGTCAACTATGGATGAAGAGCTTATTAACAAGCTGAACACTTGGGATGAGATCTATGAGATCCGCAGTCGGGTTGAGGGTAAGTTAAGATCGCTTGAATTGGTTGTTGAGGATGAAATTCATCCTATTGATTTATCCGATCTTCAGGAACAGTTAATTCGTAGGGCCAGACCTATCCCTGAAGCTACTCTTAAACGAAAAGAGTGGGCATTCTGGTACCAGAAATTATTTTATCTATTATCTCAAACCGACTTGGAGCCATTTGAAGAAAAACTTGTTTTTATTCAACAGCAAGGACTCGATGGTGGTGAATATATATTGGGTGAAGATTAAGATTCACTCATTACGCTCTTCATATTTAGTTTATGTTAGAGCAGTTAATTTTGCTTGAGTGTTAAGTGTCATTGCGAATGACACAATACTTTCGCTATGGGGAATATGTACATTACATAACCCTATCAGTTTTATTTTTTCAATCTCAATAAAAAATTTATCAAGCTAAGAACTACTTTCATTAAAAATCAATCAAAAAATATAATTTGTTAACAAAATCAGAAGATTACTGAATTCACAACAAGCCTCATAAATATCAAAAAAATTCATGAAATATCGGCTGATTGTCTATCAGCCGGTTTTCCATATCAACTTAATAAATAACTAAATCAGATGTATTACATTTATTTTACCAAAGCAGTTTATTTATAATTTTTTACGTTCCACTCCTCGTTCTTAAGACGATAAAATAATTTACATATGTACTGTAATTACGATTTAATTTAGCTACTAATTATCTTTTCTTCTATTACTATACTCAAAACTCTTTATCCATTCATTTTCCCAAAATCAAACGGACTAATTCCCTTCTCTCGATTCACATCCAGATAATCTGCCCACCACTGCACCATCAGCCTGCGCTCCCCCAAATGCTCTGCCTTATGAATGTAAGCCGCACGCACGGAGTTACGTTCCTGGTGACTCATCTGTCGCTCTACCGCATCCTTCGACCATAATTCCGACTCAATCAAGGAACTACAGGCCATAGTTCTGAAACCATGACCACATACTTCAACTTTCGTATCGTAGCCCATAACTCGCAGCGCCTTATTCACCGTGTTCTCACTCATCGGCTTACGTGGGTCGTGATCGCCAACAAAAATCAGTTCACGGTTCCCACTCATGCTTTTGATCTTTTCCAGAATCGAAAGAGCTTGGCGGGATAAAGGAACAAGATGAGGAGTTCGCATTTTCGATCCTCGGTGTGAATGCTTAACGCCTTCTAGTGGTTCACGTTCACCCGGAATCGTCCACATTGCAGTTTCAAAATCGACTTCTGACCAGCGGGCAAAACGCAGCTCGCTTGAACGGATAAAAACCAACAAAGTGAGTTCAACAGCCAATCGGGTTAACGGCCTGCCGGAGTAATGATCAATACGATGAAGTAGTTCAGGAATGCGATTGAGTTGGAGCGCAGCACGATGCTGTCTTTTAGCAGTAGCAACCGCACCGGCAATTTCTTGCGCAGGGTTGTAGTCGATTAATCCGCTCTGAACGGCAAAGCGCATAATCGCAGTAGTCCGCTGCTGTAAACGAGCGGCGACTTCAAGACGCCCGGATGACTCGACGGCTTTGATGGGGACAAGCAGATCTCGTGTCTTCAGTTCCGTAATGTTCCGCTTACCGATGACAGCAAAGAGATTATCTTCGAGACTTTTTAATACACGAGCGCTATGCGCTGAAGACCATTTCTGATTACTGGCATGCCAGTCTCTGGCGACCACTTCAAACGTTATTGCCTCTTGCTCCTGCTCTACCTTAAAGGCTTTCTTGTTCTCACTGGGATCGACGCCATTAGCTAACAGCTTACGGGCTTCGTCCCGGCGTGCCCGAGCATCCGCCAACGACACTTCAGGTTATTTCCCCAGCGCCAGCATTTTCTCTTTACCACCGAAGCGATAACGTAGCCGCCAGTATTTGGAGCCGTTGGGGTGAATCAGCAAAACCATGCCATCACCGTCAGTCAGTTTGTAGGCTTTTGCTTCAGGCTTTGCCGAACGAACCTTCACATCACTCAGAGCCATGATGAGTATCCTTTCAAGGGTTCTATGTGGGTACAAATATTATCGAACCGGGATATACCCGCAGTTGTGCCCGCATCAGTAAGTTGATGTAGATTGAATAAGGTTGGTTTAGGGTGAGAAAAAAACGAGAAAAAGCTTGCGGATACTGGATCCCAGACACAAAAAAAGCCGCCCTCAGGCAGCTTCTTAGTCCAACAACTCACTTCACTTGGTGCCGAAGGCCGGACTCGAACCGGCACATCTTTCGATGGTTGATTTTGAATCAACTGCGTCTAC
>Ga0157366_1000400_pt1 | contig 19911 bp, 22 predicted proteins | sample AttbisABBM1_FD_113149 | JGI IMG/M metagenome (GOLD analysis project Ga0157366, IMG submission 113149) | Fungus gardens microbial communities from leaf cutter ant in Botucatu, State of São Paulo, Brazil - Atta bisphaerica ABBM1 | ecosystem: Host-associated > Fungi > Mycelium > Unclassified ...
GGCCACTGACACCCGGCTCACAATATTGACCATTCTGCCTAGTATTATTCTCGACTTTCTTTGCCACATAGGCCCTTCTTAATGGCGCTACAGTGCGTCTTGTCATCTCCCAGTTCTGCCCACAGCATGACTGAGTGTACCCTCAGTTTCATCTCCAATACCAGATCTCAGCATACCATTTCTAGTCCCTTCTGTCGTTCTTGCGTCGGTGTATCTTCAGAGGCATATGCCATATGAAGGCAAAAAGTGGAATGAACTTGCCCAGCAGCTAAATTAACCCCTGTCAACTTCCCTCAGGGTGTGACCCATCCGACATCAATGAAGGGGGAAAGAGGGCGGTCCTCTGGTTGCGGTCTTCTTACTACCCTACATGCAACATGTTGATCCAAATCTGATTCTAGAAGCTGGTCCTCCTGAAAATACTGCTCTTGCATTCCCTGTTGAACTGCTTATAAACTTTTCTGCACCTTTGCGCGGTCAATTACATGTCGAATTATTTTTGTTGAGCGTGGTGCTTCCGATGCGCCTCCTATCCCCTGTTTTCCTCACTCCTGCTCCGTGATCGAGATATGGATATGATATTAGATGCTTATGAGGGTGGGCTGAAAGTTTCATCAGCTATGCACTATTGTCGCATCTGGGAATACATTAAATTCCACCCAGAAGTAATATGCACCGTTGTCACCATTGTCATGGCCTGTTCTCCTTGCTGTTCGGAATCTCCAGTCTCAGCTACCCTTCTACGAGTTTAAATGATGTGACCGGATGCTTGAGGTGATGATCTAGGGGGGCGAGTAGAGTATCACACCCTTGATTTCATTTAGATGATGACTCGGAATTTTTTGAAAATTATTAGGGGATACTAAGCCTGTTGCTAAACAGGCCTAGTAGAACTGCCGAATCTCTACATCAATTTAAATACTCTCTAGCATGGATCTAAATTCCAAAGGTAAAAGTCGAACCTTTGGGTATCAAGAAGTTTTTAACGGATCAGAATGGTACAGAATGAACCTCAATTGTCTCATGTTTAAACTGCTTGCCACCGTTTTTGAAGTCTCCAACAATATGCCCCTCCTTTGCCTTACTCCTCATCTTATACTTATACGTTACAAGGCCTTCCAATCCAACAGGTCCACGCGCGTGAATCTTCCCTGTACTAATACCAACTTCCGTACCGAACCCATACCTAAAACCATCAGCAAACCTTGTGCTAGCATTTACAAAAACACTAGCAGAATCTACGCCTTGGCAAAAAGCAGTAGCGTTTTGATCGTTTTCAGTAACGATTGAATCAGTGTGATGTGAAGAATGCGAGTTGATCCATTCTACTGCGGATTGTAATGATGGGAGGGAAACAACTGAGAGGGTGAGTGAAAGGTGTTCAGTTGTGTAAGAGTCCGAGGTTGATGGTTCGACATGTGCTTTGAGTTTCTCTGCGTCAATGCCGACAGAAGTTAATGCGTAGCCAGTTGCCTCATCGCATAGGAGTTTGACGTTGGCCTCAATCAGAGCTTTTGCTACAACTGGCCAGATGGTAGATAAAAGTGATTTATGGACTATGAGCGTCTCAGCCGCATTACATGCCGCAGGATAATCAACCTAGACACACATACGTTGTTAACACATCAACAATCCTGATCTGCTTCACGACGAACCTTAGAGTCCACAGAAATCCTTACAGCCTTCTCGACATCCGCACTTTCATCCAAATACACAGAACATAAACCTTCAGCGTGCCCCATCACAGGTATCCTTGTATTATTCTGAATATTCCTCACGAGAGAATTACTCCCTCTAGGAACGACAAGATCAATATATCGATCCAATGCAAGAAGCGATGCCACTTCTTCGCGGGTTTGAATCAACTGAATGAAAGTTGATGGAATCTGAGTCATTGCGAGGCCGTTCGTGATGGCATTCGCCAGGACCGCAGCAGTCCGGCTAGATTCTTTACCACCCTTCAATATAGCTGCATTACCTATGATTCCAATGACATTGGAATAACTCAAACCCGTTGACAGGAGGCAACGTACCAGATTTGATGGCCAAAGCTGCAATGTTGACCACTACTTCCGGCCTTGCCTCAAAGATCACAAGTAACACACCAATCGGACATGAAACTCGATAAAGCTCTAATCCGTCATCTAACTCCGAGCCATAGTTAACTTTTCCGACTGGATCAGGCAAAGTGGTAACGTCAACAACGCCCTGAAGCAAGCTACGCCATTTGTCTGGCGTCGTAAGATCGAGGCGCTTCAGTATCGAATCAGACATTCGTCCTGCCTCAACTTCCTTTTTAGCTGCCTATAACAGAGAGTATATTAATCACAAAAAATGACGGAAAAAGTGACGGACCTGTAGATCCTCTGTATTGGCAGAAAGAATGTCATTTTTTTTGGCCTCCAATTCACGAACGATTGCACCAAGGGCAGCGTTGCGCTCCGAAGCTGGAATGAGCTGGGAGGCCTCGAAGGAGGATTTAGCCACCTTTGCGATGGCTTCTGCACTTGACATCAGGGATAGGGTATGAATGAATATGAATATTTACATCATCCACATGCACAGACAAACAGAACCATCACACTTACAACGTTGAAAATCCAACATCTAGTCTTTTCATGGTATAATTATATTAGAAGTAAGAAAAAGCATGCGAAAGGTTTATTTTTTGGGATCCCATAGGAACTAACCCAGGAAAATCTATGAAACAATCGCAAGCTTTCATGACGTAAATGAGGCAACATGGTCCTCGACAACCTTCTTAATCTTGGCCTCAAGTTCTGGTGTCACAGCACCAGCAGAGATCTCCTGGAGGAGGGGAGACTGAGTGGCAGTGAGGTGTTCACGGAACTCTGCCTCCCATTTCGTAATGTTCTCAACAGGAATATCATCGAGAAGACCATTGACACCAGCATAGATGATGGGGACCTGAATCTCGATGGCCAAGGGTTGGTATTGACCTTGTTCTACAGTACAAATCAGATACACATGAACCAGAAAACAAAAATGCAATTAAATACATACTGAGGAGTTCAATGAGACGAGAGCCACGTTTGAGGAGAAAACGGGTGGAAGAATCAAGATCGGAACCGAATTGTGCGAAGGCAGCAACTTCACGGTATTGAGCAAGGTAAAGCTTGAGTGAACCAGCAAACTTCTTCATGATCTTGCTAGCTGGACCATCAGTAATGTGAGATCATAGTAAAATTGAGCAACTCACGTCTGAGCAGCAGACCCGACACGAGAGACGGAGAGACCGACGTTAATGGCAGGACGAACACCACGGAAGAAGAGTTCAGCCTCCAAGAAGATCTGACCATCACTAATGGAAATGACCTAAAAAATCGGTAAGAAGTGATCTTTCGCGTGATTGAAACCAAAACACACGTTAGTGGGAATGTAAGCAGACACATCACCACCCTGGGTTTCGATGATGGGAAGGGCAGTAAGAGATCCTCCACCGAACTTGTCGCTCATCTTGGCAGCACGCTCGAGGAGACGTGAGTGCAGGTAGAAGACATCACCGGGGTAAGCCTCACGACCTGGAGGACGGCGGAGAAGGAGGGACATCTGACGGTAAGCAACAGCCTGCTTGGACAAGTCATCGTAGATGATGAGGGCTACAAGGCATAAGTCTTTGACAGTTGTAGTAAGCGGCTGAATACTTGCCGTGCTTGCCATTGTCACGGAACCACTCTCCCATAGCGCATCCAGAGAAGGGAGCAAGGTATTGGAGAGGAGCAGCCTCTGAGGCAGTAGCAGCGACGATGATACTGTATTTCATAGCATCATTCTCCTCGAGAGTCTTGACGAGCTGGGCGACAGTGGAACGCTTCTGGCCAACAGCAACGTAAACACAGTAAAGCTTCTTCTCCTCGTCATTACCATTGTTCCACCTCTTCTGGTTAAGAATGGTGTCTATGGCAACGGCAGTCTTGCCTGTTTGACGGTCACCAATGATAAGCTCACGCTGACCACGGCCGATAGGAACCATAGCGTCGATGGGCTTGAGACCAGTCATCATGGGTTGATTGACAGAGCGACGGGGCAAGATACCAGGGGCTTTGAGAGAGGCACGACGACGTTCGGCAGCCTCAATAGGACCTTTACCGTCGATGGGGTCACCGAGAGCATTTACAACACGACCAAGAAGGTTAGGGCCGACAGGGACATCAACAATTTGGCCGGTACGCTTGACAGTATCGCCTTCCTTGATGAGACGATCGTTACCGAAGATAGAGACACCAACGTTGTCGGCTTCCAAATTCAAGCACATGCCACGAATACCCGAGGAGAATTCCACCATCTCCTCAGCTGAAAAGTTGAGGTGATAAACGCGCTGTAAGACCCTTGGGACACATGAGAAAGCGGATTATGACAACTAACCCTGCACGTTCTTCAAACCCCAGACGCGACTGATACCATCACCAACACCTGAACTCGGAATAAATCCCTAGCGGTTACACGACATGAGAGGGAAACCTACTCAAGACACGACCAGTTTCCTCAACATTACCACCAACAGAGGTGCCTGCGATGCGAGACTCAAGTATGGAGGTGACCTCGGAGGCAGCTATTTAAGACGAGTGCAGAACCCAAGTGACGTGGTATGCGGGATGACGCCGGAAGTAAAGATAAAGCACACCGTCAGCTTCTTGACGTATAAAATAAAATTTATGGAAGTCCACTTACCAGGCTTTGCAGTGGCATAAGAGCGAGCGCTCTGTAAATACATAAGCAGGTTGGTTGCAACGAGTGAGTTTCTTCTTGGACTTGAGGCAGAACAGACAAGTGAAAAAAAGCACCTGCTGGCGCAGAACACACCTTGAAAGCCGTTAGTGCGTTGCGTGTTGAGTTCCTAAGCGCGATGCGGTGCATATGGAATGAGGAGGAGAAAAAAGGAAGAGTAGAGGGAAGATTTCGGTTTGGGAGGGTTCACGCTCGGCCTTACTCGGAATATTTGAGCTCCGCTCCAATCTTGCCAATTTCCCACAGCTTCACTTTCTCATCTGGACATGACGGCGCTGGCAAGCGTATTCAGGCGGTGTACGTCTTCAGTTTCTCGGATGGCTCGTGTAGGAACTTATGCCGCAACCTGCACAGTACCGCCGCTGTCCTATGCACGGACCCTCCATGTTCAGGCCGTCATGCCAGAAACCACCTTGTCTGCCCTCCAGCTCATCCGCTCCCAGCCATCCCAATATGTCGTCGCAAATTTCTTAGGTCGCAAATATATTCTCACCCCACGCGACCTCCTCACTGTACCCCGCATCCCTGATGTCAAGGTTGGCGACGTCTTGACACTCAATGCCATTGAGGAGCTCGGCTCACGCGAATACACACTCCGTGGAAATCCCATGATCCCTACATCCAAGGTCAGAGTAGACGCCACCGTCGTCGAGCACACGAAAGGCCCAATGGAGTATATTTTTAAGAAGAAACGGAGAAAGGGTTACAGGAAAACCATCCAGCACAAACAACCGTACACGCGCCTGCGCATTGGCAAGATAGAGATTCCCTTAGACTCGTGAAGCATTGTAAATTTATATTCCTATCATAATATGGGCTACATTGGTAGGTCATACTGTATAGCATTGTAGAGCAGAGGTCAAATTTCGCCTTCTTCAGGGGTCTCGGCACGTCTGTCATCCGTGTGTTCACTGAGTGCATCGTCACGATCATACCGAGGTCGCTGAATGAAATCTAAGTACATCCTTGATGAACACAAACATGGAACTTCACCTTTTCCACTCTGCCCTCATGACTGCCTCCGTCCCACTCCCTTTTTTCTCTCCCATCCTCCTTGTATACGGACATGCTCCTTTCGCGCTCTCTCTTCGGTGTACCATCCCATTCTCTAGTGTGAAGTTCGACTCGCGAGCTTTTGCGACCACTATCCCTTTTCCTATCGTCCTCCCGATGTCTGGATGACCTATAATTATCTCTATCCCGGTCCTCTCTATCCCGTTCTCTACCATAATCCCTGGACCTCCGGTCGTCGTATTCGTCGTACCGGTGGTGTCGGGAACTGCGGGCACTTCGGTCATAATCTTTTCGATCGCGTTCCCTTTCTCTCTCCTTGTACTCCCTGTCCTTTTCCCGTTCCCGTTCCCTCTCCTTCTCTCTTTCGCGATCGCGCTCCTTATCCCTTCCTCCTTCTCTTTCTTCTTTGTGTGGTTCCTTTCGTTTCCTGCTAGTAGCTGAGCCACCATCTTCAGAAGCAACTTCACGCATTCGTTCCTGAAGCGCAGCTTCAATTAGTAATCCATAATGTTGATACAGGTCAAGGTTATCCACCTTTTGTCTCTTCACATACTTGGTAAAAGCAGCTCGCCTTCCCTCGTCGTCGAGGACTTTATACTCAGGCAAGTCCTGAATCAGAGGGACAACCTAGACAGCAGTGAGATAGGCCAGCGTAACATCAAATGTGGACCCACCTGGTCGTAAGAAAGCGTAATATCAAGGGGCTCAGATAGCTTCCTCATTGCATATCTTAAGTCATCCTGCAAATGTCTTTGTTTCCTCTCTGCCCGTCTCTTTTCATCGGCCTTCTTCTTGACCACAAGATTTTTCAACTAGATGACCGCAAACCAATTGAGTACCACGAGAAAAATCAGAGCAAACACATACCTCAGTAAATACTTCGACCATATCCACCGACTCCAGACTTCTCAGAGCATCTGTAACATTTTGTTCGAGGGCCCCCAAAAATTGTTCTACAGTCGTATCAACCTCCACCACGAATCCTTTCTCCGCCTCGCTCATCTTGACGTCCCCATCCCCATCTCTACTGACTTCGTTATAAGGGGGAGTCCACCGTTTCATAACGTCCTCAACCACAGCGATTTTGGCATCTAATTTCTGATCAAGTGTATCAACAGTATCCCAGAATAATTCGAGTGGGTTTGAACCAGGATTGCCGAGCATATTGAGATACCGTTCATCGTCCTTGAAAGATGGGTAGACTTCTTTCCATTTGGACCTGGCTTTGATCTCTCCTGTGTGGATAAGCCCCTGGAGAAGACTCTGTACGGGTCCTTAATGATCGCCCAGCTCAAATCAGAGAACGATATACCTTAAATGCCTCCCGCGCTTTCCGCTCCTTCCTGGTCTTTTCAACCTGTGCCCTCCTCGTTTGCTCCTCATATTCCCTCTCCCTCACTCGACTGTAGTCCTCGAATGCCAACAGAATATCTAAAGATGGCAGCTTCTGTAGCTCTGAGTCTGCTTTGTATTGCTCAGATTCCGCAATCATTCCATATGCGATTTTCCAACGTGTAAGGACATCTACATTTAAGTCCTTGAACAATGCGACAACCTTGGATACGCTGCGCGTCCGTGCTGCGCGGGACTCTTGCTATATCCATTGCGAAAAAATGAAGGATAAAAGGGCGGACACGATAAATACCATGAAACAACGCACCATCTCACGCTGCTTCAGCTCGGCTATATACTCCTCAAAAATAAGTTTCCTTTCAGCTTCGATACGAGCCTGTTGCCAAATTGGGTGTTGCGCGAAGAGTTTGTCTGCAGTGCGGAAAGTCGTATAGTGAAACACGTTTGGGTTGCCTTTCAGCATATTTCGGATAGCAGGACGCAACTTGGCAAGCCTGGCCTCCTTTTCTTCCTGCTCCTTTGCCCTTAATCCATTCGTATACTGTGAATTCCAAGTCAATCGTGAAGAATTGCATTACGTCGAAGAACGTTCTTGCCTTCTCCCAACAGACTTTCTTCTCAGCGAGCGTATTCAAAGCCTTATACAGTGGATCAGTAATGATAGCACGCATAGTTTGATCCCAAGTCCAATTTGCATCCACACCAGCCTTCTTCAACAAATGTATAAATGCCTTCTCACTCTCTTCTACGGTGGCAAAGCCGTTGTGAGGGATTACGGGATCATCCGGCAAATGGGGACGTGCTGGCAATACTGAGTTCGCAGCAAGCGGTAAGCCATTGCTACCTATGTGTGCGCCGACGGCGAGAAGAGTACCATTGCTTGAAGTGCCATTTGTTTGTTGAGACTGGGAAGTAGATGAGGATGTGTCAGCGCCTCCCATGGGGACGAGTGCACCTTGAGTTGCTCCGACTGGCATAAATCCTGGAGCACCTATGGCTCGGAGTTGTTGGCTGCAGTACGTGTTAGCCTGTTTGGGTGAGGCTGAATCATAAGTAGAGTACCTTCCACTTCCTGCCTGTACCGAAAGTCGTTTAGCCTCCTCCTGCGCTTCATCGAGGTAGAGTGTGACTTCTTCGGGACATTCCCATTTTGATTCCTTGGTTTCGGTCTATCATTAAATTGAATGCATACACTTGATAAGATGCAAGGAAATACTATACGTTATAGTAGTATTTCTTTCCGTGAGAGAAATACTCCTTCCATTTGGTCTTACTAAGTGCTCGCTGAGGAAAAATTAATTGACGGAAAGGTTGTGATGAAGGAAGCGATTCTAACCTCCCAAGTAGTTTTGAGCTCTAATGGGACAATAATGAAAGTTTCTGGATGCGTTGAAACACAATAAGAAAACTGACCATCCGGTTTCTCCCAAACACTCTGCTTTGTGCCGGTATTGAACCAGTAGGTTCTTCCTTCTGGATTACGATGTTCCGTCTAGTAGCACAAGTCGCTCAACGACAGATTTGTATAGAATCGGGATAGTGTACGAACCCAGATGTTCATATTTGGCCGGCTGAATGTTATACTGAACAGGAACAGACCTGCCCGACAGTTGTGCATACTTATTTGCACTTATTTGCACTTATTATTATTCCCAGAGACTGTCAGGCATCCTATGATAAAGCAATTGGTTTTTTTCTTTTTCTTTTGTTCTTGTTATGATCCATATCAATAGATATTTAATCTAAGTGATTATTCTATCATTTCTCTTAACTCATCTCACAACTCCTCCAAGTTGTCTCATAGTTGTAGTTGTTCTGAACTGATATAATTGTTAAGCATAGTTTATTTCTTATATCACATGATTAGTCACATAGGTAGTCACATGTCACATGTCACATTGGTAGAATAGTATGCCACAGTAATCCATCATATAGAGTAGGAATATAATAAGAACTTTCTGTCAAGTTCTTTTGTAATCTTTACTTGAGTTTGTGTACTAGTATAGGCTACATATCAAGTATAATTTTTGCTTCAAGTAAAAGTTTATGACTAGTTATATAGATGGATACCATATGTCACATGTCAGAATTGAAGACAGTGGACTCTGTTTATTTTCATTTTCATTTCTCATTTTCATTTTCATGTATTTTATTTTTCAAATTTGGGATTAGAGTTTAGCATGATGTCACAAACTGTCACACAACATGACATGGTGTCACACCTCCATCACAAGTCACATGAATGCTGTCACACAGTCACATATTACATAGAATATTATAGAAGATTCTGGAATAATAATGTTATTCTATATGTCAATAGTATGTAGTATACATGTTTCTTTAGGATAGGCTAGGTTAGTGTAGCATGGACCATTAGCCAAGTGTATATAAGGTAGGCACTTTGTAACTGGAACTCCATTGAGTTCTCTTGTGTTAATCCAATACAAGGTTTTTCTTTTATCTTAAACACTTTGAGACTTAAGTCATAACATCACATCCTAATCCAATCTCATCTGTCCCAAACCATGAATAATACTCCCTTTCTCATTCACACTCCCTAACCTCTTCTATTGTAGATCACATCATCTATTTCATCTTGGATATTCTTACTAGATCCTTAATAACTTCATCAATCTCCATCCCAGATATCTAAGAATTATCTAGAACTAGGATAAGTCACTTAGCAGTCTCCATTCCTAGATAACTAGCCTAGGTAACATACTTAGTATATAAGCCAATAATTACATTATAAAGTCCTATTCTGAAAATTAACTAAAACTATCACTATTTTCTAGTGGCAGCAATGATACACCTCCCATCTTTTGGTGAACTTATATGTCAATAATACTCTGAGTACTTCTTCCAAAATATGTGACCTGTGTAACTAGTAGAGATACAGTACACAAGCTGAAGCCAAAGATCATTTCTATTACAAACTTAAGATCTTATAGTGAGTTAAAAGAAAGAACCTTGTATTAGGGTTAACACAAGAGAACTTGATGGAGTTCCAGTTACAAAGTGTCTACCTTATATATACTTTGCTAATGGTCTATACTAACCTAGCCTATTCTAAAGAAACATGTATATGTAGGATATCATTATTGTTCAAGAATCTTCTATGATGTTCTATGTTCTATGTGACATATGACCAGTTTGTGACAGATATCATGCTAATTCCTAACCCTAAGTTTAAAATAGAAATAAGAAAGAAAATGAAAATAAACAGAGTTTACTGTCTTCAATTCTGACAATTTCATGTATTTGGATAATGCAAGTTGCTAAATTGGACTTCTGAGAGCTTATTATTGGATCTTAGATAACAAGATATAAATTATATCTAACATCACATACTAACCCAGCTATATCTATCTATAATAACATCTAACATATCCAAACTAATTATTATTTTCCAGTATAGATCATCTTATATTCCAATCACTGATTACTCTACAAACAAGTACTTTCCATTCCATGATAAACTCAATGGAGTTTCTGATAATAATCTCTCAATAACTGACAAACCCAGAGTATACTCAGTTCTATTATTATTAGAAATCTAAATTCTGTATTTAAGAATAATAGTTACTATGTACAATTCCTTAGTCTGATAATCAACTTGGATTAAGTGCTATACTTATTCTCAATTAAATTTCCTTCTCCATCTCTCAAATTATGACTATGTAATAAAGATAAGTTAGATGCAACATTAAAAAGTTGAAGCTAAGGCTGTTATCTATGTAGCACTCAATTCCAACTTACTTCCATATTTACTTTTACTAAGTTACAATTGATCCATTATCATAGACTAACTTCTGGGACTTTTGCTCCCTTACTCTGGATGGGCCTCTAACCAACTCTAGATGTACTTCTGTATCCACACTTTCTTGTACATGGATCAACCTCTCACATTTTACTTAACTCTGAGTTTTAAGTTGTAACATCTTTCCTATCTTAGACAATAAATAGGAGAAAAGAAGAAAGAAGATGGAGTAGAAATATCTAAGGGTTTACATTTTTCTATACTTGTATCTTTTATTTTGAGCATGGCAAATCCATTGGCTATGGGCCAACAAGGCACAGACAGAAGATAGGTATATATTGGAGATGAGAATGATATAAGCTAGAACTAAATATATATTAGATATGAAGACAAAAGAGACACTTATTGGCCTGATGAGCCTGCTTAATCCATCAAGCAGCTTGAAACCAACTGAAAAGGTCTGTGTCCTTGGGATATTCCACTGGTATCCATGATATTATTATAATCTGGTTCTGAATTGTTGACTCCAAATTGTTGGAAGGAACAGAATGCACAGCAGCATGGTGCAGTGTGGACAACTGACAACCACTTACCTGTAGTGAATACTATAATAGAGAGCTAAGGAAGTGCAAGCAACAATAGATAATGAGTAGTATTGGTAGTAATTCAACCTGTATCAAAATTTTATATCAACTACCTAATTAGTACTACTGATCATGGACCATATGCTTGGTAAGCAGAATGCTTTACAACACCAAACTCCTTCAGAACTTGACTACAATAGTCTAGGGGTCAATATAGCCAGTTTCCAAGATTAATGTTTGGGAATTGTCTAGATAGTCATTGATAGTGGGGCTGTCTTGGTGGTAGCTATTAGGGAATTATGAATAGAAAATTAGATGCCTTCCAACCTGTTTTTGTTAGAATTGGAGTGCAGGTGACAAATAAGGGGTCCTAGTAGCCTTAGGAATTAATCAGATAACTCAGGAGTCACCCAGTGAACTGTGGATAACTGTAAATGACTAAGCAGGGAGTAGTACATATGATCATGTGATGTACACAATTCTAAAACCAAGTCCACACTAACTATTATAAGACTGAGAAGGTCACTTCCAACAGCCTTCAGAAGACATGAGTTTTGAGGGCCAGATCTTTGGATCGCAAGGAAGGCTACATCCCTTGTCATCTGCGGTCAGACATGGGACCATATCAACGACAGGCTGAGTGTAATAACATTTATTTTATTGCTCATCTTGGCGACAGCAATGGTGAAGGCGACATGCAGTCGTGAAGGCAATATGCATAGCTGATACATCCCGATTGACTTCCCAAGTGTGATATGTGATGTGTGACATTAGATTTGTGCCAGGCAGATTGTAGATTGTACACAATATCATGTTAGAAGGCAGTAATACATGTTTGGCATCAATCATGAGGCCTCTAATCTGGCTTTCTTTTCTGTGCTTGACGTTTCTGTTTCTGGCTCTTCTGCTTTGCGTTTCGTGGTACTCATTTCAGTTGTGGGTGTATTGTCAGTGGAGGTACTGGGAATGACTGTAGGAGTCTTCTTTTTCTTCTTGACCATATCTGTGAGGTCGTTTACTGTCTGAGGTAGCTCAGACGCCGTGATTCCAATATTTAATTCTTTATCTAGGTCTTGGGCAGCGAGTGCCGGCGCACTTTGTGAAAGCACGTCATTAGGTGAGGTCTTAAGCTCATCAACCTAAAGTTGCACTTGTGAGGCAATGGAAGTACGAGTCAACTCATCCATACCTTCAAAGCTAGGTCATCTCTCAGCTCAGATAACTCTCTGATTTCACTCTCTATCCGCTGTTTAGACATTTTTTGAACAGCATCATCTCTCACAAGTTTCGCCATAGCCTTTCCTTTGCCCTTGATGTCGATAGGCGGCTCATCAGGTAGGGGTGGTAGTTGGCCAGCCAGCCCATTTCGAAGCTCAGTTAACCTCGTCTCGACACTCGCCAAAGCGCTTTCAGCATGATTAATGGCATCTGCTAGGCGACCAGACGTAAGATCCAGTACAATACTGAGTTTATAGTGCGCTTCTGCGATTTGCCGAGAGGATTTGGGGAGAAGACCGATTTTATATTTAAGGCCTACTTCGTAGTCTTGTATTGCTTGATCAAATTTCTCTATGAAAGTGTTGGGTATCTACTTCATGACACTGAAATCTAAAACATACCTGTTTCAAGAGAAACATCCCCCAAAGCAATATATGTGTCTGCTAACTTGAGCTTCACCTCGTCATCCTCCTCCCGCTGTAATTCGCGATCATATATGGCTCGTGCAAGGTCAAGAACTTCCCATGCAGCATTAAAATCGTCCTCAGGTTCCGCTTCCTCTTCCTCAGCCTGAACAGTTGCTTTTTCCTCCTCTGCATTAGCATTTTCCGCATTGGCAAACAGATCCACGGCGGGGTCCTCCTCTTCTGCGTCTCCCGAGAATGACAGGATTGGACCGTTAGCCGAGTTTACTTTATGAGAAGGTGTCAATACAGGTGGCAAAGGGGAGGAGGACTAGTGTACCTTCAGGCTCATCTTCCGTAGGGGCTTGGGATCGTTCCTTGCCTAAAACACCACTTGAAGTTATTGCATTTTCCAGAAGGGCGCGTCCGTAAGAGAAATATAAGTCTGCAGTTTCTGGTGTGTCTTCACCAAAGTTCTCGGTCCTGCATAGATATGTATATGTCAAGTTAGAAAAACGCTGTCGAATATGTGAATCGAAGCCAAAAATGTGCCTCAGGACGCGTACCAATCCCAGGTCTAGGTAGAGATTGACAAACTCACGCTATTTCCAATGCAGTAGCATACAAATCTACAGACTGTTCGTATTTCTGGAGGGCAAACGCGCGTTTAGCTTGTTGAACTGCACTTTCTAATGTCAATGTCGTGTCTGCACCGGACGCGTTTGACTCGGGTTCAATTGAAGCATTGTTTCTATGATTGAGTGATGAGTTAGTTGTTCACGTCGCAACGTGGTATCAAACAGCGTACATTGCCATGAAAGTGGGAAGGAGGACTAGAGTAGTATTCAAGATGCTGACCAGCGGCTGAGTTGTATTCGGGATCTAACTACTCTTTCACGCGATCTGCTTATACTGTTCTTGTCAACAGAGACTCGACAGAACAAGTAATTTGATTTGATCAGTTCATGCCGTAAGTACATACATTTTCTGGAGAAGACGGTAAACCCAAGCAAAGTTGTAACGTTACAGGACCTGCGATTTAAAAAGAACAACTCAGGATATAGGGAGAGTAGTGGCAATTTGTTGTCAAAGTGAAGGAGCGAGATGTCCTAGAGGAAGGAGTGATAACATAAAATGAGTAGACCAAGAGGGTATGAAACAGAGAGACGGAAGAGAGAAACGAATGTCAAGTTTCCAATGAATTACTCTAGGATTCAGGTACAATCATGTTTCGAGATCAATGATTTCTGCGCTATATTAACGAGGCACTTCCTTGGCCTTGTTGTGGTCCTTGAGCCTTCCCAGCTCCCTGAGATTGCCCGAATGCATTTCCAAACGAACTAGGCGGCGACAATGACGTAACTCCAAACATACTGCTATTTCCAGGCCCAGTCGGAAGAGGTGGTACACTGTTTACACCAGATCTATCGAACCCGCTCAACAAGTTTCCAGGGGCCATCGAGGCTCGGAATGGATTCGCTGGACCACCCCCCATTGGTTGTGGCCTTAGACCAACGCTCAAATTTGGCGTCCCAGATGGTAATGTCGCGCTGACGGAGGGGAGCGGATTGACTGGCGTACTTGCTGCGAAAGATAAACCGAAGCCACTAGCACCTGCGTTCAGCGCTCCGAATCCACCTGAAGTACCCCCAAACCCAGTCTGTTGTTTACTCAATGTGCCAAATTCCGATGTTCCAAAAGGTGGCGAACTGATGCCGACCATTGCATCAGAAGTGCTGGTGGTGTTAGTTCCTGATGTGGTGGAGGGATTAGTGGCGTTGGATGCATTAGGCAAAGGCGGCAGTGAGTCCAGCAATGTAACACCAAAGGAGGAGGAAGGCTTGAATGGTTTAAGGCCAGCAAAACCGGTGATCTGGGGCTTCAATGGGCCTACGCTAGCACTAGTTCCATTGCCGACACCAGTAGGTAGTGATGAGGTAGCCGCAATGGCACTGCTAGAGCTAACATTTGCTGGCTGACCTATCAACCCCAATAAAGAAGTTCCTCTGGTAGTAGAATCCGAGAATGCAGAGCCAGCGATAGTACTTGCGCTTGTTGGTGACATTGTACTGTGTTTGGAGTTTGCAAAAGCAAAAGAGGATGCCACACTGCCCATATCCGTCCCTCCTGGGCCAAGTGCACCGTTGGCAAAGTTGAACCCGTTTGTATTGGTATTTGTCAATCCTGCACCGTCACTTCGCGTTGATTGCTGTTGCGGCTGTTGAGAACCAACGGAGATAGTATTTGCACCACGTCCCATCACAGCAAGCTCTGCCATAGTCAGGGATTTTGGTACCGGTGGTGCAGGAGTGATGACAGGCCCGAAAGGATTCCTTGTACCCGTCATTTGTGGCTTCAGCAGCGGTGATTTACTCTTAGCAAGATTGGTAAGAGGTGTCGATGCAGACCGCGGCGGAACATTATTGTTTGATTGTAATTGGGATGTAGTGGAGAACATCGAATCAGAAGGCACTGCAGAAGTAGATGTAGGCAATGGCTGGAGCGGCAGCGTTTGTATTTGCTGCTGCTGCTGTTGAAAAAGGGAGGGTGTAGTGTTGAAGAGTGACTGACCGAATCCTGTAACCATGGACTGATTTGCAGTAGGAATGGAGTTGGAACTGGGTTGTTGAGAAGTGCCTAGGCCACTCATACCCGTGCCTTGGGCGCTTCCCACTCCAAAAAGGGCCATACCTGTGGTTTGGGGAATGAGCATGCTCTGACGGAACGGGTTGATTCCAGTTGCTTGAGGCTGTAAAAAATTCTGCTGATCGGGAGCCGTCAGATATGTTGTAAATGGTCGTTGACCCGTGGAAGTTTGTTGTCCCAGAAGGCCGAAGGGATTGGCTGCATTTGGCATCGTCGTATGCTGAGGTATTATAAACCCCGTCGGCTGAGCCATCACCTGGCCAGTGAAAGGCTGCCCTGTGATCATCTGAGAAAAGGGATCTTGCGCTCCGGTAGAACTGTAAAATGACATTCAATCCAAGGGATTTTATGAGACTAGCGGTCAAGTTCTTACCCGGATGGAGCGTTGAACATATTGGTCTGATTCCCTTCAATTGAACTGAAGAAATCCTCTATTTTGGGCTCTTGTGTGGGTGCTGGCATGACTGCTGCTGAATTAGTGCTAGATGAACTGGCATTTTGTTTATCCCCCGTCTTATTGGCTGAAAAGGCATGAGTTATAACATAACATCATGAGCGTATGCTAGACGAACTTAGTGAAGCCTTTGCGTTGTTGGCGGTAGATTTGGGTGTCGCTTTCCCATTTGTTACCGCTCTATTGGCTCTGTATTCAAGACGATTTTGCTCGAAATTTGGATCATCTATATATTCTTGAAGGGCGGTGGCGAGAGATACTGGGGCCTGCAATATATGTATACGTGAAGGTATGAAAGAAATTCAAAGATGTAATGCTGACATGACGCAGGTTTGGAATGGGAACATTCAGAAGATTCTGTAGTTTCTTTGCAACCCCAAAGTACTCCGTGACATGTTCCGTCTGCTTACAGAAGTGTCGATAAATCGTGAGCCCCTCTTTAGCATCGATATGTGACATCTCGAAATACTGTTCTAGACCCTGGATGAGCGTCGATCAGTCTCCGAGACATCGAGAAAACGCACCAAGAAGGTTGATGACAGCCTCATTCCCAGCTTGAAATAGAATCAACAGATCCTTGACAAGCATCCGCAACGCTGTCAACCGCAGCTCATCATCAACACCATCCAGGTAAAACTGAAATACAACAGCGATAGGAGCAGTTAGTGTATCATAGATAGCCACGTACCCTGCATTGTACCACAGCGTCGATCATCTGATGCACAGCCTTGGTCTCCCTTAATAACCCTTTCTCAACAGTCATCAGCCTCAGCTTTCTTCCCATCACGGTCTTACTCCTTCCAAGACTAGGATTGGCACTCACACCACCTCGCCTCTTCCTATTATGGGTGTGCTCCTCCTGCTCTCCAGGTGCTGTCGAGCTGCGTAGATCTCGGTTTGATTCGGATTGAACCTTGATGACATCGTGTTTGAGATCAGCATAGGAGCGAATACGACAGTCGAGGTATCTTGCATAATGATGTAGATGATCTGGATTTTCAAATCCTGAATTATTGAGCGTGTAGATGCGTCAATTCATTAGTGAGGAACACATAGGACTAGTTGATTCACTAACCTTCCCAGTTTCCTGCGTACACGTTACACAGCTTGAGAACGTCGCCTTGTGAAAGTTGTGAGAGGACATTGTCGGTAGCACCGTTCCGAATCATAGTATGTAGCACTATCAGTGCTTTAAACACAACCTGAAATGAGAGCTAATTTTCAGTTGTCTCTATGAAGAGCAAGATTGTGTACGCACAACGGAGTTTGGCTCGCGAAAGCGTGGTGCAAGAGCCTTGCAGACATCATGAACGGCACCGTCCTCTGACCAGGTAGCAGCGATGATACTGTCGATATACTGGGTAAACCACGTTAGCTCGCAATTCTGCAGTAGTGTAAACCATCACCTTGGATTTTGGAGGAGCACTCTTTGGCTTGCAAGCCAGTTTCACGATTTTCTCGAAACTTGACATGCCAGAATGAATGTCAGAGTAGGCTTGCCCAATAATAATACATTTTTGAAACTCAGCAATCAATATTTTAATGACACAAATCTCTAGACAAATCTCTAGTTACTTATGCTCCCTCGTCCACGCCAACTTCCCAACCCCTGGACCTCTCAATAGCTCTTTGCCAACCCGCCCACTTCTTTTCCCTTTCGAAATCAAACAGACTGGGATTAAACTCAATACTGCCTTTCACGTTAACTTTCCGCAAGGATTCAGGCTTATTCAAATCCCATCCAAATAATTTAATTGCAGCTCCGGCACACAGTGCGGAACCGAGTGCAGTCGATCTGTTGTTTAAAATTAGTTTCTTGGGGACAGATTCAAGAACCTCGCTCACGTACTCTCTCATCTCCGGACGGACGACGATGAACCCACCGAGGTCGGCCAAAATTTGCATTGCGAGATCACCATTGGTCATCCCGCCATCAACTTTGAGGTACTTCAGATCCGATCCAGAATCCAACTTCATGCTCTCAATGATTGCGCGGGTCTGATAAGCATTTGCTTCCAACACAGCACGAGCGATATGAGACGGATTGGTATATTGGGAAATCCCTAGTAATGCTCAGAACCAATATAGATACATCATTGGAGTATTTCATACCAATCAGGAGTCCTGCTGCTCCGGGGTCCCAATACGGCGCGAGCAAACCAGAGAACGCCGTAACGAAATAGATACCTCCTGTGTCATTTTCCTTCGCCGCCAAATCGTTGACTTCTGCGGCAGAGCTGACCATGCCCATGGTGTCGCGAAGCCATTTTATGGCACTTCCGGCGACAGCAACTAAGAGGCATGAGTTAACGAGAAAGCGATCGTACGAGCATTCGGCTACTCACTGCTACCTTCCAATGCGTACACTGGCTTCGCATCCGGTCCCGGTTGATAGGCAATCTGACCAGAGATTCAACTTACGTCCTCAAACAGACCCAATCACTTACCGTGCTCAGGAGCCCGTGGTTACTCTTCACAATTTCACCGCCAGTACAGAACAATAGGAAAGCGCCAGTACCATATGTACACTTGGCTTCACCTTGATTTAAACACTTATTGCCAATCAACGCTGCTTGTTGATCACCCACAAGTCCGCCGATAGGGACACCAGTTAGAGCACCAGATACAATATTTCCGTACACCTCGGAAGTTGATACCAGTCTGGGTAAGATCGACTTGTGAAGACCGAAGAATTCGAGCAGGCTGGGTTCCCATCGCAAAGTCGAGGAGTTAAGGAGTAATGTGCGCGATGCATTACTAACTTCGCAGATATGAATGCTAGTTTTGGTTCCACCAAGTAGATTCTATCAAAGAACGTAGTCAGTAGTGCAGTAGTGTGACAACAACCGGAAGTCTTGCGAACATATGCAACCCATGACTCTACTGTTCCAAAAAGTAGATCATCGGCTTCGTGTGCTTTGCCGACTTCCGGATAGTGATCAACCATCCAACGAAGCTTGATGGCAGAGAAGTAGGTCGAAAGTGGCAAACCCGTGCTACGAGAAAATATCACATTCATGTCAGGAATGATGTCCAGCCAGGTGGGCAGGAATCCAGGAACCCACATGTCGCGAAGTACGTCAATGCCCTCCTGACCTTTCTTCCATACTCCAGGAGAAACTTGAATTCCCACTTGTTCCAGCTTGTGCTCGAAGTGAGTGACAACATTCTTCGTGCGTGAATCAGTCCAAACAATGGCCTTGCACAATGGCTTCCCAGTCTTGCGACTCCAGGCGACAGTCGTTTCGCGTTGATTTGTAATTCCTACGGCACAATTGGATCAACACTTGGCCCACTGAGTTTTCCCATGACCATATGATAGCGTCTTGGCCTCTGAAAGAACCCACCAACTCACCCACGACCTTGACGCACTCTTTTGCCCACCCAGCCCTCTCGAGCTTTTGAACTGCTTCTTCAATACATGTCTCCGCGTGTCGCTGTATCTCATCTACATCGTGTTCATGCCATCTATTATTCAGTCAGCCAACGCCGCAAAGAATTAAACAAATCAGTTAGTCTCTTCTCATCTAGACCAGGGATTGGACTGGTCACAAACTGACCCCGGATGGGGATAGTATTGGGGAAACTCAAGCTGGTGCTGCGCAACGATATCCGCATACTCGTTGAATATAATGAACCTCACGGAGCTGCATCAGGTCATCAGTGGTTACCAGGCAAACGCCATATGCATATGACGCACGTAGTTCCACAATCCAGCGATCCAACCAA
>Ga0157366_1000401_pt1 | contig 19886 bp, 8 predicted proteins | sample AttbisABBM1_FD_113149 | JGI IMG/M metagenome (GOLD analysis project Ga0157366, IMG submission 113149) | Fungus gardens microbial communities from leaf cutter ant in Botucatu, State of São Paulo, Brazil - Atta bisphaerica ABBM1 | ecosystem: Host-associated > Fungi > Mycelium > Unclassified ...
GTTCATGGTCCGTGCTACTAATAATTAAACCTGCCCTATAGTCCATGCTTCATTCTCATGCTTGCCTCAAGGCCACCATGTTGTATACATGTGCCCTAGCGTCATCTTCCAGATCCTTCTACCTCATTCTAGGCCTTATGACATCACATCATGTGACACGTCATGTGACTGCAATGTCACATGCCTCTTCATTGTCCAAAAAGAAAAGAAAAGAAAATTCCTATAAAGTCAGAAAATAAAAGAAAAAGAAAGTAAAAATTGTTCATGTCCCAAGCATCCCATAACACTTTGCTCTGTTTATTATTTGGGTAATATATTTAATAAGTTCTCCTAAAGCTTGAAGTACAAACTCTATATTTCTACTATAGTTATCTTAATTGTTAGAAATTGTGGAAATAAACTTGGATGCTTTTACTCTTTTAATTTAATTTAATTTAATTTAATTTTCTTATTTAAAAACTAAAGTGTAATATGATGGAGAAGAGATGGTATAGTGGAAGAGCTCTATCCATGTGTATTATGCCTACCTCAAACCTACTTGAGGTTATGAGTTCAATTCCTTAGTAGTTCTTTGTGTTGAGTAACTGCATAAAAAGGTTAGGGTATTGATACTCTGTACATAATTCCTCCTATAGGCATAGACTGCTATTGTGCCCCATATAATAAATTGTTGACTTAAAAAAAAGTGTAATATGATAGTTACATATATTACAAGACATAACTAAAGTATGATATATCACATGTTTGGTTACATCAGTTACAGTCACATATCATATGGGAAGACCAAGAGAAATATTTATAACAGCTGATGTTATAACAATATGAAGAAGATTATCATAGAATCCTTATATTTTATTTTTATCTTATTTTATTTTAATTTTATTTCTTTCATAATGAAGAGGCATATGTGTTATGATTCAATGCTCAAAGTGTTAAGCAAAGAACTAACTCTTGTATTGAGTGACACAAGAGAACTCAATAGAGTTCTTAGTACAAAGTAGTCTACCTTATATACTGCTATTCATGGTCCATGCTCACTGCTGTGCACCCTACCCTAAATGACCATATGTATGACATGAGGTCAACATGTGTTGTCCATATTATATGACGTCACTTTGTTCCAGAACCTTCTACTCCATTCTCCCAAGTCTCATGATCAGTCTTGTGACTATGCCATCAACTTGTGACTGATGTGACAGCGTGACAGACAAACCCTAACCTGAGCTGTTTCTAAAAATAAAAAATGAAAAAGGAAAAGAAAGGAAAATAAACTAAAGAGAGAAGAGAAGAAAAATGAAGTCCACCATCAACGATCTTGACAATATGACTGTGATTACATGATGTGTCACATAATGTGATGTCATAGGTCTAGAACATAGTAGAAAGAACTAGAACAATAATATTAAGGATATAACTGCAGTATGTTTATCTTATGGTAACAGTATAGTAAACTCATGGGCAATATGTATAGTTTAGGATAGGACTTGTAATAGTAGTATATATAGTGTAGAAATACATTGGATACTCCTTGTCAAGTTCTCTTGTGATTCTCATGAGACTCTTTGTGATGTAAGACTACTTAGTATGTTATTGACCATCTTAGTTAGTAGTTGCCATAATATAAAGTTAATATAAAGGAAGAAACTTGTATTGGGTTAACATAAGAGAACTCAATAGAGTTCCTAGTATAAAATATCTAATGGTCTGTGTAAGACTAAGACTAAGACTAATCTATTCTAAAAGCTATATATTATTCATAAGATTAATATATAGTAAATAGATTGTATAACATCATTATTCTAGAAACTTCTATATCCTTTTATATGTCACATGATTGTGTGATCATAACTGTGACATATATGACAGACTTTGTGACATCATACTATAATTCCAATTCTAAGTTCAAAATAAGAACATAAAATAAAAGTGAAAATGAGAATAAAATAAAATAAAGACCAAGTATACTGTCTTCAACTCTGATAATAGAGGTTTCCAGAAAAATGATGTTATATAGCATATTCACCATATGTTAATCTTATGAATAATATATGGCCTTTAGGACAGGTTAATATTAGTCTTGTATAGACTACTAGCTAATATATATAAAATAGATACTTTGTACTAGGAACTTTGTTAAGTTTTCATGTGTTAACCCAATATGGAATTTCTCTTTTACCTTAACACTTTGAGATTTAAGTCATAATACTACTATATTTATAAAATCAAGAACTAATAGTAAAGAGTAATTATTTTTTACTTATATATCAAGTGATACAAGAGAACTCAATAAAGTTTCTAATACAAAATAGTTTACTTTATATACTCTAGTTTGTTGATCCATGTGTATATACTAATCTACCTTAAAGTAATGTCTAAGTTTTTCTAAAAAGTCATATAACAGTATGATCATGACTATGATAGATGTAACAAATATATTACTCTTTAGTTATGTTTATATAAGAAAACAGAGAAAACTAAACTTATAAAATAAAGAGAAAGATAAAAAAATAAGAGGAAAAATATAAAATAACTCAGTTTACTTTGGTGATTTCTGACATTCTCTTCTTTTCATTATTTTTAGATATGAAAAGTCTATAAACCTATGATTGTTACAACTTAAGTCTCAAAGTATTAAGATAAAAGAGGAGCCTTGTATTTACAGTAAAGTTTCTAGTACAGAGTAGTCTATCTTATATATCTCAGACTGTGCACAGCTACATCTAGCCTACTCTAAAGGCTATGTGGTATACATAAGGCCAACATACTATAGCCATGCTGTTTATGACATTATCTATTCAAAACCTTTTATATCCTTCTCTATGTCATATGATGTTGTGACCATGACCATGACATATGACCAAACCTGTGACAGTTGTCATGCCCTTATTACTCTTTTTTAATGAAAAATAAAAGAAAAAATAAAAGAGCAGAAAACAAAATGAAGTCTATTATCTTGAAGTCTGATAATGATGGTATAATTTGACCCTTTCTTAACGCTCTTGTACTTCTTTTCTCTCTGTCCTAGACAAGAGATAGATTTTCCATTTCTTTAGCACAAACCCTTCTTTAAGATTGTACTGTGGACAGGAATGCACTGAGGCACAAGGTGAATCAGACTGTTACTGACCATAGTTCTTGAGTACACTGAGTGAAATAGTGGTATCGCGTCACAGAAATGGCCAGATGTCAAGGGTGATGGTGGAGGACACTTTATAGTGGGAGTTTGATAGAGTGTATATATATATCATAGCGCTATGAATGCTGCTTGAGAACCGAAGAGAAGCTATCTTTCAGGACAGATCAATTTCATAACAGAGGGCTGTGACAAGACGGTGAAGGAGCTGCGCTAACTTGTCCTTACGAAAATGAGACTGTAACTACTGGAGCGCAAAGTATGATATACTGGACTTCTAGGACTTCCAGGATACTGAAAATTCACGGCCGGTAGATTGTCAAAGAGCTTTTCCAAAAGGGGCAATTACAAGAATGGTCCTGACGTCAACCAAGAGGCCTCTTGTCTTAAAAATCTATGCCCTTCTAATTCGCTTCTCCCATGCCCCCGTCCACCCCGTCCGCCATGTCAGTCTATTACTCTTTTCAAGTTGTCTTCTGACCAGTGCTGTTGTGCAGGTCCGACCAAGATTTACGAGACCAGGCTACTTCGGCTTCGACCGCAACTTTTGTCACAGCGCTTGTGTTCAACACTATCATCTTTGGCGCTGAACTCGGAGCTTTTACGATCCTTTATCCTTACTTCAAAGCGATATATGAGCCAAGAACATATGCCATTCCTTCTAAGTGGGCTTTCTTCACTTCCATACTCAAGGGATCAGCTTTAAATTGACCCTTTTTCTACAGAAAGCGTTCTAAGCCATTTTCTGACAATCGCTTCCTGTGGCCACTGGCTGTTTGGTGCGCCGACCATCAAACCATTAAGCATGTCAGCAGTCTAGATGCCTACTGTTTCGTGCGCTTCCTCAGGATGATGGCTAAGATATTCTTGCCCATCTGGCTCATCTCCTGGATTGTTTTATTCCCTGTCACCACTGTTAAGATTGTGTCCGATCCATCGTACGACAATCTTAACAAACTCTCTTTTAGTAATGTCCCACCCGATCTTTGGTCGAGGTATGCGGCGCACATTGTTTTGGTTTATCTTTTCACTTGTAAGTTGGTATATTTACTTAGCTGCTCGAGCTGACTTCCAGATCAGTTTGGATCTTTTTTAACATCAGCAATGAGATGCATCACTATGTGAAGGCACGTCAACAACACCTTATCGAGCATGACCATGCTAGGTCACTTCAAGCCAATACTATTCTTGTTACGGGTATTCCCGAGCGCTATCTCAGCAAGCCTTCTCTCCTCAAGGTGTTTGAGGAACTCCCTGGTGGTGTGAAGAAAGTCTGGATCAATCGTAATCTCAAGGAGCTACCAGATATCTATGACCGGCGTCTTGCTGCTTGTAACAAACTTGAGTCTGCGGAAACTGCTCTTCTTCGTACTGCAGCTAAATTACGTCAGGAAGAGCAGAAGAAGAGTGCTAAAGCAGATGATGCGGACCCAAAGAAGGCTGTGGACCCTGAAACTGCTCCTCTCGATCTTGGAACCGCTGTTCCACGTGACCAACGCCCCTCGCATCGACTCGGTCTGATACCGTTCATTGGTCAGAAGGTTGATACCATTGAATGGACAAGGAAGGAAATCCAAGACTGTAACGAGCTTCTATATCAGGCCATTTTGTCCATTGAAAAGGAAGAGAAAGAGACCACAAGTGAGGCTGAGACAGCTTCCAGAAAGAAGCCAAAGCGACAAAACAGTACTTTATCCTTCTTACCTTTGAAGTCCATCGTTGCTGATATCTCTCGTTAGGTCGTAAGCCCTCCGATATAATGAAAGATGCTGCTGATGCATTGAAGGACACCGCGGAAGCCGTCAAGGATGGGGTTGAAGGCCGCATTATCGGCTATGGTGGCTCGAAATACCCTCCTTTGAACAGCGCCTTCATCACCTTTAATAAGCAAATCGGTGCTCACATGGCCATGCAGGCTTTGGCTCACCATGACCCCTATCGAATGAGTGCGCGACAAAGTTTTTTTTCGGTCTTAATATATCTCATAGTCTAATACAGCGACGAAATATAATGAAATCAGTCCACAGGACGTCATCTGGGCCAATCTGAACCTGAATACGTATGAGCAGAAGGTAAACTTTGAAATCAATCAATTTCTCTTGATTACGAGGGTCCGACCCGCGCTTTAGATACGAACGGCTATCAGTTACTCCGCGACCGCTGCACTGATCATTTTCTGGTCATTTCCTGGTAATCACTGCCAAGTTTCCTGAATCTTTGAGTCCTTCTGAACCAATTCCTTTAGTTGCATTCGTTGGTGCCATCTCAAATATCCATTCGATCTGCTCTCAAGCCCAGTGGCTCAACTGGATATGTGAACTTCCCTCTCCTGTCGTTGGAATTATCTCGGTGAGTACTTAAATTGGAATCAACAGCTGATTGTGCTGATGGAAGACTCCAGGGTATTCTTCCCCCATTCCTGCTCGCTGTCCTTATGGCCCTTCTTCCTATCATCCTCAGGCTTCTGGCAAGATTTGAGGGAATCCCCAAATACACCGGCTTGGAACTCTCTTTAATGACCAGATATTTCTCCTTCTTGGTTGTAGTACGCTGCTTGATCTGCTTATATGTATCACCTCTGACCCTTTTGGATTTCCAGCATTCATTCCTCATCGTCACAATCAGTTCTGGAATTGTCCCCGCTCTCCAAAAGATCCTAAACGACCCAACATCAATAGCTAATACGCTTGCAACCCAACTTCCTCAGGCTTCTACTTTCTTTCTGACCTATATCATCCTACAAGGCCTTTCTGGTACTGCAAGTGGGTTTTTGCAAATATCCCCTTTGGCGATATATTACGTCAAGCTCTTCCTTCTTGGTAGCACTCCGAGATCAGTTTATTCGATTAAATATGTTCTTGGAGACTGTGCGTGGGGTACGCTATTCCCTTCTATCACTCTTTTGGCTGTGATCTGTGAGTGTGAAAGCTTTCATCTAGTTTGTCTGTAATATTGACATTGATAAAGCAATAACTTACTCGGTCATTTCTCCCCTCATCAATGGTCTCGCATTCGGGACATTCTTTGCATTTTACCAGCTCTACAAATACCTCTTTTTATGGGTATACGAACAAAAACCATCCTCTGACACTGGAGGACTGTTCTTCCCGAAGGCTATCCAACAGGTATTTGTCGGCCTCTACATCGAAGAGGTGAGCTTTGGATGTGGCTCAGAATTTTCATTTTGCTGAATAGACCGTTACAGGTTTGCTTGTGCGGCCTGTTCTTCTTGGCTCATGCTTATCCCCATGCCATCCTCATGATCGTCCTGATTATTCTCACTATGGGTTTCCATATGATCATCAATCATTCGTACGGCCCACTGTTGTATGCTCTTCCTTTGAGCTTGAAGGATAAGACCTATTCTCCGGCTAAAGGTGTCACGGACAATGCTGAATCCGAGGCAGGCGAGACTGGAAGAGGTGATGAAAAATTGACACAAGAACGGAATGCGGAGACCGAAGCCGTTGGCACCCTACATGAGTCATCTAGCAAGGACAAGGACAATGCAGGTAATCGTGAGAGAAATGAGGATGCTGACCTTGGTTATGCACACCCGGCGATCTCGAGACCGCAGAGGACCATCTGGATCCCGAGAGATGCACTCGGCATGAGTGAAGCAGAGGTAAAAGGATGCAAAGGGATGGGTATTAACGTGACCATCGAAGGTGCAGTGATGAATGAGATGGGTAAAACGGATGTCCCGAGGGCAGATGATGTTCTGGAGGACGTTATCAGAAGCTTCGACGGATGAAGGACCTCTTTCAGGACGTCTGTCTCTGAAATGTGATTAATACTTATACACCTGCACATTATATCTAAGTCTTTATCTACTGCCCACTCATTTAGTTCTTGTAATGACCCTTACTATTCGAACATACATATTCTTGTCTTTTATGTTGCAGGCTTGCACCTGCACATACATACATAATGTATCCACTATCTGCTTGTCTCAAGTTCATTAATGACTATGCACTTGAAATTAACAATTGTAAATATGATTTTTATGATTGATTACATTTACAGAACTTGTCTTGGATCTTGTGATGGTGTTGAGTGGATTTGTTTGAGTGGATCTGACTTGTCTTGGTTGATAATAAATCATAATGTAATTATGCTATAGTATTTCTCTCTTATTTGGATCATTCTCACTCAATAGATACTAAGTGTTAGAGCAACTGGACAGAAAAATGGAGTTTGCCTTTCAAGCTCCAGGAGAAATCTAAGATATATTGTCCAAATAATATACAGGGCAAAACTTACCTCTAGGAGAAACCTAAGAGAACAGAATGAAGTCTCCTGAATGTTACAAACTCAAGACCTTAGGGTTGGTCAAGCAGATAAACCTTGTATTGGGTTAATACAAGAGAACTTGATAGAGAACTCTGTACAAGATTGTCTACCTTATATACTACTGGCTCAGGGTCTGTAACCTGCCCTAAATGACTATGTGTTTGCTTTAAGGTCAACATATATTACACATACTGTATAATGTCACCATACTAGAACATTCTACATCCTTCCACTATGATCCCATGACTGTGATAGTGTCATGTGACATATGTGACCCATCATGTGACTGTGATGTCACACTAGACCCTACTCCTAGATCTCCAAGCATAGAAAAGAAAGAAAGAAGAAGAAGAAAATAAAAGTGAAAAAAAAACTAAATAAAGTCCATTATTTTTAACTTTGATACTGAAGGCAGCAACTATTCTAATACTCTAGAGTCCAGTCCATTCCAATCTAGCAGAACAATACTAACATAACCAAGGAATAATAGTATTCAGGTAATCAGAAACTCTAATAGAAATATCTAGAATACTTATCTCAAAAGGTAGACAGAGATTTATCTAATGGCAATAGAAGACATAGAACAATAATTCCATAGATGCTAGCAGCTGCTGGAGTTTGAATGTGGGGTCAATGGAGTTGTGGTAATAAAATCTATATATTTACAATTAAAGACTTAAAGTTAAGTTAATAATATTGGGTTAACTCAATAAAATTTCTAGTATAAAGTGTCTACCTTATATACACTAGATAGTGGTCTGTGCAAGACTATCACTAACCTACTCTAAAGGTCATACATATTACATAAGGTTAACATGCTGCTAACATGCTGTATAATATTATTCTTCTAGAAACTTCTATATTTTTTCATGTGTTATATAATTATGTAACTATAATACTAAACTCTAACTCAATATTTCAAAATAAGAAAATTAATAAAATTAAAATTAAAATGGGAAAGAAAAATAAAGTCTACTGTCTTCAACTCTGATACTATAGATATAATAAAATGTTCTGGCATGTTCTATAAATAGTAATAGATTAGAATTAAATAGTATATAGATTAAGTATAAGTAGTAGTTTAAATTCTATTAAGTTTTCTTTATGTATTTTATATAAAGACTATCTCAATTACCAATAATTATAACTAGTAGTTGCTAGTAGACTGCCTCTAGTTTTCATTTAGCTAAACAGATCTCTTATACTACTCTCTAATTATTTAAAAAGGATTTTTTTTACTTTTACTAACTTTTTTCTGATTTTTCCATTTAATTATTGCTTAAATTTCTCTACTAATAGCCTTTTTTCATATCCATTCTCTGTCAGAAAACTTAGTTCTCTTTCTAACAAACTTCAGTGAACTCCATAATATCCTACTAATTTCTACATATATATTGATCTACTTTCCTACACTATCTTTAGATTAGTCTCTTTATTCTTAGGAGTTTCTGATTACTGAAGTACTATCACTTTATTATTAGGCAAGCATATCTCCTATATATTAGAATAGACTTGATAGTATTTAGAGTAGCAGTTGTATTATATGTCAAAGTCCAATCTCTAGTATTGATATCTTTTATAACAGACTTACTCTTATCTCAAACTCTGTAAGTAATCTACTTTCCATAGTAAAGTTTTTCTCTTTGAAACTCTACAAGTACTTGGTCTTTCATAGTGGAGTTTACTCTTATTTCAAATCTTATATCTGTTAGGACAACTGGGTAAAGTTTTTAATCTTTAGGAGAAATCTAAGTATATTATTTAGAAAAGTACATGTAGTATTCATTTTCAGAAGAAACCTAAGAGAATAAAATAAGGTTTCTTGAAGATAGTAGTTATCTTAAATATTTTTTAAAATGTATTTTAATCTAGTAGAACAATTCTGACATAACCTAGATATCAGAGTTGAAGATAATGAACTTGAATTATTTTCATTTCATTTCTTATTTTCATTTTTCTTTCTATTTATTCTTTAGACTTAGGGTTAGAGATTAGCATGATGTCACAAAATATCACATATTGGTCATATGACACATAACACAGTCACACAATCATATATCACACAAAAATTTGTAGAAGGTTCTAGAATAATAATGTTATACTACATGTCAATAGCATATAGTACACATGTTCTTTAGATCAGGCTAGATTTAGTATAGTACAAACCATTAGCCAAGTGTATATAAGGTAGACACTTTGTACCCAATACAAGGTTCATCTTTTACTCTTACACTTGTGTTATGACTTAAGCCTTTGAGTAAAGACAAAAAGTGACTTTTGTATTGAGTAATATAAAAGAACTTGATAGAGTTCCAAGTACAACTAATCTACCTTATATACTCTAGACTGTAGTCTATATACACACTGTAACTAACCTACTCTAAAGTCCATATGCACTCTATAAGGCCAATGTGCTGTTGCTATGCTATATAATGTTATTTGTTCCAGAACTATTACATTCTATGTTCTACTCACATTCATTCTGACCTATGGATAAACTCTACTCCCTTATCTGCACTTCCTAATCTCTTCCAGTGTAAATTACACACCTTTATTCTATCTCAGATATCCTTACTGGTCTTGATTAACTCTATAGACTTCTATTCTTTAATATCTGAGAATTACTAGAAATCAGAGTAACTTGCTTAGTAGTTATATTCTAGATAGCTACCCTAGGTATACTAACTAGTATATAATCCAGTAGTCTACACTGTACTAGCTTATCCTAAAAATCAATTAAAACTAACACTCTCTTTCAGTGTTAGCAACAATATACCTCACTATCTTTTGATAGTTTTTCTATCTTTTAAGTTCCTAAGTTCTGATCTGAAATATGTAATCTGTGTAACTAGTAGAGGTGTAGCACACAAGCTAAAGCTGAAGGTTATTTCAATTCACCTTTCACTTTCTTGGATAACATATAATTACTTATTCTAGACTTTCAAGATGTTCTACTAGATCTTAGATAATAAGATATAAACTATATCTAACAAGAACCTTCTATGCCCTTCTCTGTATCACATGATGGTGTGACTGGTGACTGTAACTTGTGTCACACATCTGTCACACATTGTAACATCACTATACCCTTTGCCTAAGTTCAAAATAAAGAAAAGTGAAATGAAAATTAAAATTAAAATAAAGGAAAAATTGGAAAATAAAAGAGAAAGAAAATAAATAAAACCAAGTTCATTGTTCACAATTCTAACAACTTGAGCTTAAGTTGTAACATTAAAACTCAATTCTATTTCCTGAGATTATTCAACATAGGACCCTTTCTTACTCTTACTTTCTAATTAATCTTGACTGGGAGCAACATTGCTTTTTGGTTAAGAAGAATAGCCAGACCCTAGACTCAAGGAGTGTATTAGCTAGGCAAAAGAAGTCTAGTTGTTCATATTGTGTTAAAGCTTACTGATATTTTGTAAATATTGACAGGTATCAAGCAGAAAAGAGGTTATACTAGGATGCAACAAGAACTATGTAATTAATTGTGTACTAAAGAATTCAAAGAGGATGATATTGGCTTTAGAAATTGATAGGAGGTATAGAAAAAATAATATAGAAGATAATTAGAATATATAAAACTCTTAAAAGAGCTCTCATAAATGTGAAAGGATGAAGTTAGGAAGGATATTAAAAGGAATATATAAGTAACATCTGCTTGCAAATTCTTTTCCTTGATAATACACTTTGAAACAGTAAACCTTACACTATGTAACAAGCTCTTTTGGAAAATCTAGTGAATAGATTACAAAGCTCCTTAAAAGCTTCCAACAACACTATTTATCCCAGGTGATATATCTTGAAGACACCTATCAAGTCAAACCTTATAACTGAAGATACTAACTGATACTCACTTTGCCAGCATTTTACAGGCTTGTAGAAGTCTCCAAAACTCATCTAAAAGTGATAGTAGGTACTGGTAACACTCACTTAATAAAATAGTAGTTAAACTGCTCTTAAGTAGGAGTATTCAGATAAAGGTTCTCTCTTTTAACTCCTCTCCACTCATGGTTTATGTATTAGTCTAAAAATGCAAAGAATAAATCTAGAGAATGAAAACTGAAACCATAATAAAGCTTTTTGAGATCTTATGAGCACATGGCTATCTCTTCATTTGCAACCCAACATTAATCTGATAATTGATTCCTACTTGCATGAGCTCATTTTATTTCTCTTTTACCATTTCCATAGTTGTTTCTACTCACTTCACTATTCTGGACTCTATTAACTTCTGATATAACATGTTTCTACCTTATTTAAATGTCCAAACATTTATAACCTAGTAAAACAGTCTCATAAGTATGTATAATTCATAGCTAGTTATTTTCAAGTAGTATTTCTTATTCCTAAAAATTCTTTCTTTCTGAGATATGGTTTGATTAATAGTTACCACACCATCCTTTGAGCTGGTGTCTGCTCAAGAGGATCTGAGGCATCATCTAGGAGTATAAGATTTTCTTGTTAATACCTTCAAAAAGGGCTTATATCGATGTATTAAATAAAAATTTTGTAGTAGAAGCTCTGTACTGCAGTGTTTCCTTGTGATCTGTACATGTAGAAGAACAACAGTAGCTCTTCAAATGTGGTCTGGTATAGAACATCTTTTTTAAGACAAAATCATTTACAATTTGATTAGGGCAGTAGTTGGTAGTGTAAGTAATTAGTAGACAATGTGAGGTAGGACAAGAAGAGTATCTACTAACACCTACTGAGATAGCATCAAGTTCAGATCATAATTCTGAGAATAAGGCCAGTATAGACTCCTCTACATTACCTCTCTACACCTTCTCACCATTTATACCACTACCACTTTCATCATTACCTAATTCTCTACCCCTTTATATCAACATAAGTCAACATTAATTAAACAATTATGAACAAGTTATCAGACAGTACTAAAGACAGTTGGCAGTTATGCAGGTGCAAATACAAACACTTATAGCAGGAAAGGCAGCAGCAGTAGTCCCTAGACCTAACACTGGGTCAAACATAGAGATGGCTAAGCTACAAACATTTGATGGGGTTATAGAAAAGTCTTGGGTTTTTTGACAGCATACAGACTTTATATTAGGATAAGGATAAGGGAAACAACAATGGAGAAGCAGATTCAATAGGTATTATTATATGTACAAGGAGAGTCAGCTGATATTTGGAAGGAAAATATTTTGAAAGATTTGAAGGTGTAAGTATTGGAATATGCAACAGTAGGGGAATTTTTGGTGGACCTTAAGAGAGAATTTGGAAAAAGAGATGATGAGACAATGAAGGTAACTAAATTGAAGAAGATAAAACAAGGAAATAGGACAATAGAAGAATTTGTACAGGAGTTCAGAAGAACAGTGAGAGGAAGTAGGTATAAAGCAAGGCCATTAGTGAAAGAATTTAAGAAAGGTATAAATAGAGCAATTCAAAGAAAGTTGATAGAGGCAGAATGACCTCTAAGAAGTATAAATCAGTGGTATAAAAGAGTGACAAATTTGAATAGACACTGGAGAGAGAATAAGAGAGAGATAGGAGCTCAAGCTTCAAGGTTGAACATACCAGCAAATATTGGTAGGGCACAAAAACAATAACTGCCTCAGCTCCAGAGGTAGGAGGTTTAACAGTAGACACTGGTAGGGCCTACTCCAATAAAGAGAGTGGAGAGAATGAATATGGTCATGGTGCACCTGCAACAGTGGGTAGGATTCATCTCTAGGCATGATCTATATACTATGGATATGAATCAAGGCAGAAATTGCTACAACTGTAGAGGTTTTGGACATATTGTACAATACTATAAAAAAAGAGAAAACCAGAGAAGAATGGAACAGAGAAGAAGATTGGAGTATGAGAAAAATGTAAACAATAATTTTAATAGAGAAGAGAATCTAATAGTCTTCAATTAGGTTCTAGTTATAATAGGTTTGTAATATTCTCTAGAATAGTAAATAATATATTCTGCTACAACCTAGACAATGAAAATATGTTGAGAGAAGTCACAGTAAAAATTGGGTTGGAAAGGATTGAAACTCAAGAAGGAGTGATAGTAAAGATGTTGTTGGATAGTAGAGTAATAAGTTTAGTGATAAGCTTAGAATTTGTAAGAAAGCAGGGATTTAAGTTAAATAAAATAAAAAGGCCTATTTATATAAGAAATATAAATGGTTCTTTCAATAAGAAGAGACCTATTGAGCATATAGTGGAGGTGAATATCTACTCACTTTGCCAGTCTTTTCCAAGCTTGTAGAACTCTCCAAAACTTATCTGAAAGTGATAGCAGGTGCTAACAATGCTCACTCAATAAGATAGAAGTTAAACTGCTCTCAAGTAGGAGTATTCAGATAGGAGTTTTCTTCCTTACTTCCCTCCACTTGTAGCTTATGTATTAGTCTAAAAATACAAAGAATGAAACTAGAGAATGAAGCCTGAAACTATAATGAAGCTCTTTAAGGCCTTGCAAGTACATGGCCATTTTTTCATCTGCAACTCAACATCAATCCAATAATTGATCTTTGTTCATGAGAGTCTATTATATTCTTTCTTTTTCCATTTCTATAGCTACTTCTTTCTATTCCTTCATTCTGAACTCTATCAGCTTCTGATCTGATGAGTGCTTGTATTATTTAACTGTCCAAACATGTGTAACTCAATAAAACTCTCATAAGTGTACACAATTTGTAGCTAGTCATTTACAAGTAGTGTTTCTTATTACTTAAAACCCCTTTGAATTATACTGCCCCTTGACTGCTGTTCACTTGAGAGGACCTGAGACATCATTTAGGAGTGTAAGATCTTCTTGCTAATGTCTTCAAAGAAGTTATATATGCTTAAAAACCTTAGGAAATTACATGTTTTCACAAAAAAACATTTTCTGGTGTAACAGCAGTTATTTAAAATAATATATGGAAGTTGCATGAATTGTCAGAGTATGTGATATTGGATAGGAAACCACAGTTTGTGGTGAAGTTGACTAAAGAGTTAAATAGAATATTGGGTATTAAAACAAAGTTGTCTATATTTATAAAAGAACTGGCTCTTCTGAGACTTTTCTCTTCTGTGTTTTTTAGCTGATCTATATTCCATGATTCTTTCTTATATCTGCACTCATCTACTCATTTGATTTCTTATGCTCTGAACCTTTTCAGGCTACACACCAATATTCCCAACCATTTATATGTATGTTAGGCACAGTTCATACTGGAGGTGAAATTTTACAGGATTGGCTTGGAGATGTGCAAACTTGTAGAACAACCTTGGCTTCAACTTATATGCTATGCTATCTGACTGTCATATAGTTGCAACTTTAGGTGAAAGAAAGAACTCTGAGATGAGAGTGAGTACTGATTGGTGTGTTGCTGTTAGACACTGGAAATTGAGTTCAATCAGAGTTATCTTCATTAATTATCAGACTAGTGAATTACAGTATAACTACTAGTCTTATATACAAGTAAGAACTATAGAAGATGCTTGGGGTTTCAGCAGTATAGCCTCTATTGCCTCAAGCAGAGGTTTCAGTGGTAAGACACTAACAGAAGTAGAACTCTGCTATAGGAGACTGAGTCAAATAGGAGTATCCTTATCATGGAAAATGGAAAATCTGGTTTTTTGCATCACTGCTGCTGGGGTATGTTGTGAAAAAGATGGCCATCATGGAAAACAGGCTTATATAATAGATGTTGAGGGGGCAGTATCACTATGGGTATGTATTTTCCAGACAGATGGACTTGTTTAGTATAGCATGAACCATTAGCAAAGTGTATATAAGATAGATACTTTGTACTTGGAACTTTATTAAGTTCTCTTGTGTTAATCTAATATAAAGTTCATCTTTTGCTTTTACACTTGAATTTGAGTTGTAATACTAGAAATAATAACATTCAAGTAGTCAGGTACTCTGATAGAAGTCTCTACAATATTAGCTATAAACAGTAGAGGCTGATTAATACACAATATAAGGTGTGAAATAAAATAATAGCATTCAATAGAGTTTGAAATATAAAAGTAGTAGAGTTGGCTTGGCAAATTCTATAGGATTGTCTAAGAGGTTTAGAGGTCTATGAATTTAGTAACAATAATTGGTGGTATTTGTGGCTTGAAGGGTTCAAAGTTGGAGAGCTCTCTTATAATACCCTGTTAATGTCTTACTATAGATCATTCTGGTCAAATATCTAGCCAGCTTAGAGCTAGGTATAAACACTGATCTCACTCAATGTGAGTAATCACTAGACTATATAGTAATAGTACTACTTAAGTATCCAAATATTTTAGATACTTATTTGTAGTATTTAAAAACTGATAGACATACTGTAATCTTTAGTCTGATAATTGACCATAGTTCTCACTACTCTAAATACTAAACTACAGTATTAATTAGTAACATACTTATTTCTACTAGCATTTACTATCTCAAACTCTGTTTTACTATCTGAAGTTATGACCAAGCAATAAGTAGATAGTATATTACATAAGCTGAATCCAAGGTTGTTCACAAAAGTCCACAACTATGCTCTTTTGGATAAGCTCTCACACTTGTTCAAACTTGATACAAATTCTGCAGACTTTTGCCCTTAAGTATAAACTGTACCTAAAAAGCTGTTCTTAAGAACCTCTATCTTATTCTCTTAGGATTTTTTAATGGTGAGTTATATAGTTATCTTAAGATTCAATATTTAGGATTTCCTAAAGCTCTGGAGTTTTTTCATGTTTCCACTCAGTCATTCTGATAACAGAAATAAAATCACTCCTGAGAAATCTTAGAGTAACATTGTAAAATGATATTCTTAGATTACTCTTCTTTGTTATCTAACCTTTCTTCTGTATTTTTCTATTTTCTAATAATGTTTGATATTGCAGAATACTCCCAAAACTCCATAAATATGGATAAGACTATACTTACAAGTCCATACTAATCAAGTAAAATACTACTAATCTAATCATAAAATAATTGTATTCATGTGGTTAGGGACAACTGTTAGGGTGACTAACAGGATCCACGGAGTTTCACAGATTTTCACAACCTCTAGAAAAACCTAAGTTTTATTGACCACAAATTATAATGATATAGCTTATCTCTAGAAAAATCTAAAAGGATAGAGATAGGAGATATTTGTAAGAAAATCTGCTTTTTTGGCCCTAATATTACTGCCAAAACTTATAAAGTTCCAAACTTCTTGCTTAGTACTGTTATTAAAGTCTATGGTATCTATTTTCTTGATTTAAGGCCCAAAACTACTATCAAAGTCTATAGTATTTGTTTTCATAATTCTACCATGTGTCATGCATAGTTCACATTAGAAGATGAAAGCATAAGGGGTTGGCTTAGAAATGTATGGAGTATGGAAATACTGTGTAATAAGCTTGGTGTTGTAAACTTATTTAAATGACCTTGGCTTCAGCTTATATACTGTACTATCTGTTATAGCTCAAAACCCTTAGAGTTGGATTATAAGATAACCTTATATTAGATAACACAAGAGAACTCGATAGAGAGCTCTTTATAAAATAGTCTACCTTATATACCCTTACAGATGGTCTGTGCTAGATACTGTGCATCCTATCCTAAATGACCATGTGTAAAGCATAAGGCCATATATGGTATCCATGTTATATGACATTATTTTGTTCCAGAACCTTCTACTCTCTTCTCTTAAGTCCCATAATCAATGTTGTAACCACACCATCAAATGTGACAGATGTGACAGTGTGACCAATCAATTCTAACCCTAAACCCAGAGTTTCTAAAAATAGAAAAATGAAAAATAAATTGAAAATAAAATAAAATAAGAAAGAAAATAAAAAAGAAACTAAGTCTACTTTCTGTAATCTTGACATTACTGTCAGGAGTACAGTATAAAGTACATATATAGTACTAGCCAAATGTCAAAGCTAAGCTTGACATTGCGCACTTTTAGTGTAACTGGTTCAGTGGCTGGTCTGTTCCTAACACCATCTGTTTGCTATTTGCTGTATAGTCACAACTTTAGATAAATAGATGAAGTCTAAGATAGAAATGAGTACTGATTTGATATGTTGCCATTGAACACTGGGGATTAAATTTAATAGAGATTATTTTTGTTGATTATCAGACTAGTGAATTACAGTGTAACTACTAGTCTTATATACAAGTTGGATATATAAGAGATGCTTGGAGTTTCAGTGTATCATCTAAAGTAGAGATTTTAGTGGTGAGATACTGACTGTAAGATAGAAGAACTCTACTATGAAAGACTGAGTTCAATAAGAGTATCTCTGTCATAAAAGACTAGATATCCTAGTTGTTGCATCACTACTGCAGAGACATGTTATAAGAAGAGTGGCTATCATGGAAGATGGGCTTGTTTTATAGATATTGTAAAGGTAGCATTACTACAGGAATGCATCTTCCAAATGGGTGGACTTGACATATAACATCATATTATAATTCAAATCTTTTAGAGTTGAAATAAGAAAAGAATCTTAGATTGAATAATTACAAGAGAACTTGATAGAGTTTTTAGTACAGAACTGTCTATCTTATATATGCTAAGTTACTGGTCCATGATACAGTACCATTAACCTATCCTAAATGTCATATATTATCCTTAAGGTCAACATATATCAAACACATTATAATAATGTTACTCCTTTTAAAACCTTCTACTATTTTCCATTATAGTATGTGATTGTATGATAGTGTGACAGTGACTGATGTGTGACAGTTTGTGACAGTAACTTGTGATATCATGCTAACACTAACTCTAAGTTTCAAAATTAAAATAAGAGATAAAAATAAATTATTAAGTCTATCATTTATAATTCTGATATACTATCTCTACTGCTAATCTCAGAGTTTAACCATAACTATTGCCCAACTATCTTCCATATATTACTAATAATAATCTTTCTTCTTTTCCAGACTGATATTTTCATTAGGAATACTTCTAGTTATACTATTTTTATTATTTCTTATCAAGTAAGCTGATTCAGAAGATTAGTTATAGCTATATAGAATAATTTTTACCTCCAAAAATCTTACTCTATTCTCTTAGATTCTCCTGAAGATAAGTAGTATATTTACAGTACTATATTAATAAAATTTAGATTACTCTGAAGGTTGTGAAAGTTTGCAAAACTTTATAGACCCTTGTCAAGAACAAAAGAAGTGGACTTAATATTTTCTTATTTTTATTTTATTTTCGATTTATTTTTCTGTATTCTATTTTTAGAACTAGGGTTAGGGTTTGAGTGACAAGATCATGCTATCATATAGCAGGTCACATCAGCTGATATGGTCACAAGTCATATGATATATAGAAGGATGTAGAAGGTTCTGGAAGGATGATGTTATACAATGTATGAAATACATGTTGACCTTGAAACATACACATAGTCATTTCAGGTAGGCTAGAAATAGCTCGCATGGACCATTAGGTATTAGTATATAAGGTAGACAATCCTGTACAGAGTTCTCTATTGAGTTCTCTTGTGTTAACCCAATACAAGGTTCTATTCATTGACCCACTCTAAGGTCTTTGGTTTGTAACAACCCTGCTAGTTGCTCTAATAATTTTATATATATATAATATACATTTAAAACTTCTAGATTAGCTTACTTTATAAGAAATGATAAGGACAGCATGACCAGAGGTGTTTCTAATGGAAGCATTTAGAATATTAGCCTAGAAAGGAAGAAGGATTTCTACTAGTAATAGAGGAGGAGAGACAATAACAATGGACAAGACTTAAATCAGTAAAGGTCTATAGTAAAAAATAACATAGTCTAACAAATAAGCTCTGTAGAGTTGGTAGCAATATTTGGTGCTCTAAGGTCAAAGGAGACTTCATGGACTTTAGTGGCAGTATCAGGATTGAAATTTTTCTTACAACAGCTAGAAACAATAAAACTCTTTAGAATAATAAACCAGAGATAGTAATAATTTACTGGCCAATAAAAGAAGATAAGAAAACAGTGAATAACAGTCTTAAAGCAATGAATGATATGTTAGATGACAAATGAGAACAACTAGCAATGAATAGGGGCACAGATGGTAGATGAAAGTCTGAGTATGATACAAAGCATGGAAGAAGATATAGAAATAGTGAAAAAGATGTTCTCTTATAACTACAGAATCTGAGGAAACTCTTATTCTCTTTTATATTTGTATTAACAGATGTTTCTAATTTATATATTGTTTCTAAATATAACTCTAATACTAATATCAATCTTATTCTCTCCAAACTCTTATTATACTAGCCATTGTAAAGAAATTTGCTTATTTGTAAACTTATTGTAGCTACTACTCTTAGGTTATAATAATTAGATAGTAGAGAAAACAAGAGAACTGTTGCGACTCAAAGACCTTAGAGTGGGTCAATGAATAGAACCTTGTATTGGGTTAACACAAGAGAACTCAATAGAGAACTCTGTATAGGATTGTCTACCTTATATACTAAAACCTCATTGTCTATGCTAACTACTTCTAGCCTACCCTAA
>Ga0157366_1000404_pt1 | contig 19821 bp, 22 predicted proteins | sample AttbisABBM1_FD_113149 | JGI IMG/M metagenome (GOLD analysis project Ga0157366, IMG submission 113149) | Fungus gardens microbial communities from leaf cutter ant in Botucatu, State of São Paulo, Brazil - Atta bisphaerica ABBM1 | ecosystem: Host-associated > Fungi > Mycelium > Unclassified ...
AAAAGTCCTCTCTGCTCAGCATGCTGATGTCCTTTCTGGTGTGAGAACCTCAAGGAAACAACATGTTGGGTGGAGCGGACAATCCAAATGGTGAATTACCGTCTTATATCACTGGCGCTGACAACCCTCTCAGGTAGCTTCTACGCGGTGCGCAACACCGGGACACTCGGCACCTTCACGAACACCGGCACGGTTACGGGCGGCATTCTCAATGCCGGCACCATCAGTGGTGACGTCAGCCTCGGTGGTGCCGCCCTCATTCTCGCCGGCAACCGGGCCATACTCGGCGGTACCGTCAGCGGTACACCCGGCGACGGCTCTGCCGTGTCCGTCGGTGATGCCAGGAACGCCGCTGCTTTCACCGCCACAAACAGCCTCAGCGTTGACAATATTACAGTATCACCTGGCAGCTCCCTGACCCTCTCTCCCTCGGCTCGATGGGCTGCCTTTAACGGCACGGTAAACAACGGCACCCTGACGCTGGAAAACGGCAGTGTGCTGAACGGCGGCCTGTCCCAGAACGGCACGCTGCTTTTCAGTACTGAAAAAACGGCCTCCTCCACCATAAATGTGAGCCTCACCAACCGCGGGCGTCTTGTGCTGAACCCGACCCCGACCAGTGCCGGCAATACCCTTACCATCAACGGAGATTACACCGGTCTGCCCGGCAGCTCGGTGTCGCTCGGCAGCGTGCTGGCCGGCGATGATTCACTGACCGACCGCCTGGTGGTGACCGGGAATACAAGCGGCGCGAGCACCCTCTTCGTGACTAACGAGAACGGCGGCGGTGCGCAGACCCTGGACGGCATCCAGCTCATCAGCGTGGGAGGACGCTCTGATGCGGTATTCTCGCTGGGTAACCGCGTGGTGGCCGGCGCGTATGACTACAGTCTGCGCAGAGGAAACGTCTCGGGCACGGATCCTGCAGGCTGGTACCTGACCAGTTTCACCTCTGGGTCATCCCAGCCCGCTGCTGAGCCGGTCAGAATGTACCGTCCGGAGGCGGCGGCCTACACGGCCAACCTTCAGGCGGCAAACACCCTGTTTGACCTGTCGATGCGGGACCGCAGCGGGGAAACGCGCTATACCGACCCGGTGACGGGCGAGGTCCGGACGACCAGCCTGTGGATGCGTAATCTGGGCAGTCACGGGGAGACGTCCATGGCAGACGGCCAGAACCGCACGCAGTCGAACCGCTACGTGCTGCAGCTGGGCGGGGATGTCATTCAGGGCTCCACAAACGGCACGGACGCGCTTCACGCCGGCCTTATGGGCGGTTACGGCCGGGCGGACAGCAGCTCGCACAACGGCCTCACCGGCCGGGATGCGAAAGGCAGCGTAAGCGGCTACAGCGCAGGGGTATACGGGACATGGTACCAGAACGCAGAGGCAAAAACCGGCGCGTGGGCCGAGACCTGGGCGCAGTACAACTGGTTCCGCAACGAAGTCTCAGGCGACATGCTGCAGACAGAACGTTACAGAAGTCAGGGAATAAAGGCGTCGGCTGAGGGTGGATACGGGTGGCAGGTGAAAAGCTGGAAGAGTGGTGCCGGTATGGAAAACCGCGTGTTTATTGAGCCGCACGCACAGGCCATATGGTCCGGTATCCGGTCGGATGACCACACCGAGGCAGGCGGCACCCGCGTGCAGGGGACGGGGAACGGCGGTGTCACCACCCGCCTCGGGCTCAGAACCTACCTGAACGGGAAATCCCGGGCGGACCAGCAGACCGTGCGCGAATTTCAGCCTTTCGTGGAGGTGAACTGGCTGCATGATACAGAAGCGTATGGCGTGCGCATGAACGGCGAAACCGACAGCGTATCGGGCATCCGCAACATCGCCGAGCTGAAAACGGGGGTGGAGGGGCGTCTGTCAGAGAGACTCTCCGGAGCCCTCGTGTTCACACAGCAGGCCGGAGGTGGCGGCTACCGCGACAGTATGGGGTCCTTGCAGGTGAACTACCGGTTCTGAGTCCTCCCCCAGGCGGGCGGCTAAACTTTCCATGGCTGCCTGCCCTTCAGCCTAATGGCCGGCTTCCGTGACGGAGCGCGCTTGAATTATTTTAGCGTCCGCCTCGGAGGCCGTCATTAGTCTGCCCACTTACTGTCCTCCATGCGACACTCGCCCACCTTTCAGCCTCGCGCAGATCTGCAAACCAGGCGCTGCCGTCGTCGTGGCGGCTCAGGCACTCCCTGAGCTTGAGCCGTATGTAGCCCAGCTCCGCGGGGCCTGGGGTACCGCCGCAGATACAGAGTATAAATGCCCGCAGCATGCTGCATTCGGTGAAGCCGTACAGCCCTAGCTTGGTGGCCAGGGCTGTTGCGCTGAACGGGTGCACAGCCCGTCCTGTATCTACGTTTTTCTTGATGAGTGTCACTGTTTTCTCCCGCCTTGCAGGCAGGGGCATAGTGATTCCCCTGCCTGACTTAAGAGGTCAGACTGATGCGTTACGGATGATATACAGCGCCCGTAACGCTGATAATGTAGTTGCCAGCTTTGGGAAGCTTGCTTTGGTTTACACTGTTAACCGTATGACCAAAACTATTGACATCTTTCTTAGAGAAAATGCAATTCCGTCTGACATTACGATATTATCAGTGTCTGATGACGTGGGATAAGCACGATATTCCAGTTTGTATTAGAATCGTTTTCATGGCCTGTCGCATACGTTACAAAACTCGTATTACCAGTGTTGCTGGTGTGTAAGGCCAGCTGCGCCTTTACTCCGGTCTCTTTAATTTTCAGGTTACCGTTTGCAATAAGGCCATCCTCCACTGTTATTCTGGAAGCTCCCGCCTTTAACCCTTCCAGAGGCGTCAGGTGTTTTCCAGCGTTATCTTCTGGTTCAGCGCCACGGTGGCTGTGGCGGTGGTCTTGTCGGTGATGCTGCCCGTCGTCACCAGAGACGCAATGTCCTGGCTGGGGAAAGGGCGATGGCGAATAAGATCGACGATTTCATCACGAAAGGCCGTGTAAACGGCCTTAACTGTACGGATCTTTTAGCTCATTAACGATTTTTGTGCTGAAAAGTGACTCTCTACGGCGGCCGCATAGTTAGGTGTCGTCGAGCAATAGATTTCAGCAAAGTCAGGCGCATCCGCGCGGTTCCAGGTTTTCTGTAATTCGGCTACGAGTGCGTTGGTCGTTGTGACAACCGCACCAGCCTGCGACAGGCGCGTTATCGTAACCTGAGAAACTGCAGGGCTAACATCCCCGGAAGCATCAATCACGGTATAAACCTTATACCCGGCCGCAAGGGCTGAAAGAGCCGGGAAGGCAACGCAGACGCTGGTCCAGACGCCGGCAATGATGAGCATTTTCTTTCCGGTATTATTGACAGCCTGAACAAATGCAGGTGCATCCCAGGCGTTGACTTCGCCATTACGCGCAACGTAATGCGCATCTGGCCATGAGGCGATTTCCGGCAACAGGGGGCCGTTAGGACCTTCAGGTACGGACGCCGTGGTAATCACCGGGATGGATAGTAGTGATGCTGCTTTGGCTAAAGCTGTCACATTCGTTTTCAGTTGGCTTATTTCGATATCTTTGACAGTCTGAAAAAGTCCTGTCTGGTGATCGATCAGTAGCAACGCCGCATCAGAATGTTCAATAAAGGTATTCATTTTAGTGTTTCCTGGTTCTTTGATTTAAAAAAATATGAATGATAAATGTGGGAGTTCATCCCGGCGCAGTAAATACTGCATGATTGCTCACTCTAATGCTTATTTCATATGGGACGAGAAATAAGTGCTGAAAGGTTATGCGAAAAGGCAGGCAAAAACACCTTTAAATTTCTCTGAATTTCTCTGAATTTCTCTGTTTTTTATGCTTCATCTTATTTGTTGGGCATCGATGATTTAACTTTTCCTTAATTTACGTATGCGGAGTGTTTTCCTTATCTCCCATAACAGCCCGAGCGGGTTGAGTGCCGGCCTGTAGTCCCGGACAAAGTATGAAGGCCGGAACAGGGTAAAAACCTAAGAAGAAACAGACCAAATACCCTGAACCGGATCCTTATACACGCTACCAGTTTTTGAAATCGTCCGTGAAAGTGTGGTTAATCAGCGAATTTTTTCACAAACCAAAAGCGGAATATTTGAAGAATAAAAAACCCAGGCATTTTGGCCATAGGGCTTTATCTTAAGCAACATGGTCTTATCAGGATTGATAAAAAATTCAGGTAACCACTTCCTCTGCTCACTGACACTCATCGTCATTTGCGGCGAGTCCATAATTATCTCGGAACGCAGATTATAAAAGTTTTTATTCTTTCGGTAGGAAAATGAAATCATTTTATTCAGGTAGTATTCCTTCTTATCATTGTTGTATACAATGCCTGACGCTGAAAGAACGCCTTTTCCACTGTCAAGATCCTGAGAAATCAACAGGTCAAACCGGTCAGCATTCCAGAAATAAGAAACACTGGTTTTGCAGGAGATGGCGTCACCCCCCTGGGGTTTTACAGGACAAAAAAAACAGAACAGAAAACACAGCGAAACAGGGTAAATTATCTTATTCATTATTGAAATTCTTTACGTAGTAGAATGACCGGCAGTTTGCCCGAGCGCTGGTGTTTAGCGGATGCTGACAGCTGAAATAGGACAGTCTGTCAGCATTTTTATAAGCAGTAAGATAAACATAAGGGGCTGTTCTGCAGTCTATTTTAAGCTCGTCAGTTTTTTTTAAGATATCTTCAGTGCTGAGTAAAGCATCTGTTTTACTGAAAATTTTACAGCCCCTGTAGTCTGTAATGTAGCTGAATACGGTTTTTTCTTCATTCTCCCCGGTTCCGGAGGGGGCAAAATAAATAATTCCCAAAATGAAAAAAGTAAGTGAGGCTATCACCAGTAAGGGTTTAACTGATAAAACTGACCCCAAATGGCGAAATTTAAAAAAAACAGAGTCAGGAAAATCTTCCCCTCCGGAACGTTTAACTTTCTTTTCTTCTGTGGGGGTTGTCGTCGTGACGGGCCTGTTGCTCTTCGGAGGAAGATTATCCGCAACGGGAGAGGCAGCATGTTCGTTCTCTTGCTGCCCGGTAATGGCACCTGAAGCGGAGACATTTTCTCTTGAGACAATCGTTTGCGGTGAAAGAAGGAACCCTTTGCGGGGCATAGTCCGGATGATGTCATCCTGAAGACCGGCTTTATTAAATGCACGCCTCAGGGCTGAAATGTTCTGATAAAGGGAAGTTGACGCAGGTTCAGTACCAAAACGTCGCCATACATAGTCATAGAATTGTTGATGCGTGACCAGCTGGCCCACATTTTCAATCAGCAGCTCCAGGCACAACGAAGCGGATGCTCCGATAATTATCGGACTTCCCTGTCCGGTTATTCTTTTTTTTTCGGGTTCAAAAACCAGGAATCCGTTAAGCTTTATTTTTCTGCTCAAGATATTCTCCTGCAATGTAAAATGGAATAAAAAACCTTACCTTCATTATGGTTAATCCGCATCGAAGCAATCATCCTTCTTAAGGATGAGCGTAATGCGTAAAATTTAATGAATCAATTTAAATCTTGACTTTTTTATATTTATTTTGATTTTTTATTTTACTTTTTATCTAAATTTACTTGAAGGTTTTATGTGTAACTTGTTGATTTTTTTAATTATAAATCACAATTGAAAATAGAGAGAGAATAAAAGATTTTTAGAGAAATTCAAAGGTGTATTTTCCCCTTCTCTCCGCTAACCTTTTTTTGACAAATTGAGATGCTGCCGTGAAATTAATATATCCCTATTAAAAGTAACGTAGGCCTTCAGACTCGCTGGCTATTCGCCTCAGGGATTAGCCAGTTTTTAGAAAACCTTAACGGAGAATATAAATGTTCAAGAAGACTTTAGTCACAGGGATTGTTGCGCTTTCTGCATTATCCGCAAGCAGTGTATTTGCAGCACAGCAAAACAGTATTCGTTTCAAGGGGAGTGTGACGGCACAGACCTGTAATATCAGTGTCAATGACTCGACTTCTGCAGCGCCTGTTATCCTTCTGCAGGCCGCAAAAGTCAGTGACCTTACGGCTGCGGGTAATACATCAACGCCCACAACTTTCAGTATGAAGCTGACAGGATGTGCGGACCCAGGAACCGCCGGTAAGGATATTAAAATTAACTTTGTATCCAATAATGTTGATGCTTCTGGCAACCTGAAAAATATTGCCACTACCTCTCCTGCGACTAACGTGGCTATTCAGTTACTGGATCCTGACAGTCAGGTCATCAATTTATCGTCTGGTGAGGCTACGTCAAAAGCTTTTTCACTGCTATCAGGCGCTGACAGTGCTGAAGCGCAGTTTACCGCGCAGTATATTGCCACCGGTGCTGCCACAGCCGGTAACGTCGAGGCATCAGTCCAGTACGCCATCAATTACCTTTAATTAAAATGCCCCGCGAATATTCGCGGGGCCGGAATGCCTCATGAAAATTATGTCATTTATGAAGACGATGTTGCTTTCATTATTCTTTACAAGTTGCCTGTCACAGGCTGCCGTTGTGATGAATGCCTCGCGGATCGTCATGGAAGGCAGAACGGAGAAAACCGTTACATTCGATAATACCAGCGATAACCCTTTCATTGTTCAGGTTGAATCTGATAACAGCGGAGAACCAGACTTTGTAGCCATACCACCTTTATTCAAAATAAAAGAAAAAGGAGGGCAGACAGTAAAAATAAGATTGTTGTCTTCCTCTCTCCCAAAGGATAAAGAGTCGCTTTTTTTTCTTAATTTTACACAGATCCCCGGTGTAAAAAAAAGTGAAAGTGATGATAACCTTTTAAACATTATTATTAAAAGTCGGCTGAAAATTATCTACAGGCCTAAAGCAGTTAATGCGTTTTCCGCAAGAGATGAAGGTAAAGTGTCATACCATATCCAGAACGGAAAGTTATTTATCAGTAACCAGAGCCCGAATGTTCTTTCCATCAGAGACATCAGCAATGGGAAAATGGTAATTGCGGAAAATCTGACCCTTAAACCTGGTGATTCTTTTTCTAAAGATATTAAGGGCAATCCTGTCAAGGGTCCGCTTCATGCGGTAATGATTAATGATTACGGTACACCAGTAAACTTCCTGATCACCGATACATAAGTTGATGATTCCAGTGATATGAATATCAAGCTGTTACCTTTTGTTTTTTCTTTTTGCGCTTTTTTTATACATGCTGAAGAATATGAATTTAGCCCCGCCATGCTAAAGGCAAGCGGCCTGACCGGCGTTGCTGCTTTATCAGATGAGGATGCTTTTTATAAACCGGGAGAGTATGAGGTTTCTGTTTATGTGAATAATAAGCTGTATTCTAAAAGAACGCTCTTTTTTAAAATGACAGGTAAACAATTAGTTCCGTTATTTACGGGCGACTTTATTAAAGGTATGCCCCTGAAAAAAAAGCCTGAGGCTCTTGACGGCGATAAAAAATATTTACTGGAATCAGTCCTGCCCCAGTCAAAGGTTGTGCCTGAACTCTCCTCTCTGAGGGTCAATATTGCTGTTCCACAGTCTCTGCTGGAAACACGACCGGGTGACTACATACCGGCGAGTGAGTTTGAGGCGGGCAGCAGCGTTTTATTCTCAAACTATACAGTAAACCAGTATGAGTCACACAGCACCTATGGAGACGTGCTGAGTTCAACATACCTGGGACTCAACAGCGGCTTTAATGCAGGCAAGTGGCAGTTCCGCCAGCAGGGCAATTTCAGCCGTAACCGCTACGGTTCGCGGTGGAATTCATCACGCCTGTATATGAGACGCGGCTTACCCGCGCTGAGAAGTGAACTGTCGCTCGGACAGCTCAGCTCGGGATCAGAGACTTTCAGCGGGCTCAGTTTCACGGGATTAAGCCTGAAGACGGACAACCGTATGTTACCCCCCTCGCTAGTCGCTTATGCCCCCACTGTAAAAGGGACGGCGCGTACTAACGCGAAAGTCGAGGTTTTTCAGAAGAAAAACAAGATTTATGAGACGACTGTACCACCGGGCGCCTTCAGCATTGATGACCTGGCCCCCACATTTTACGGCGGTGATCTGAATGTAAGGGTCACCGAAAGTGACGGCAGCATCTCTGAATATTCAGTACCTTACTCTACGCTGCCGGACTCTGTCCGACCGGGTCGCCTGGACTATGCGTTTTCTGCGGGACAAATCAGCGACTACGCCCGCAACAATCAGTTTTCTGAGCTTTCCGTAAAATACGGTGTTTCCAATACGATGACGGCGAACAGCGGATTACGTATTGGCAGCGGTTATCAGGCGACCAGCGCAGGGGCTGTATATTCATCGTCGCTGGGTGCCTTTGGTGGGTCCGCAACCTGGTCAAATGCCAGTCTGAGAAATGGCAGTACCACGCAGGGATGGATGGTGAATACTCAGTACAGTAAAACACTGGGGCCTACCGGAACCACGATCAGTTTTGCCGGTTACCGTTATTCCACAAAGGGTTACAGGGACCTTCAGGACATTGTCGCGCTGAATAATTCTGACACACCGCTGTCGTCGGTCGAGGGGGGAACGTTTATGCAAAAAAATCGTCTGCAGGTGAACGTCAGCCAGCCTCTGGGCGGACTTGGAAGCATTTATATTACGGGTTCATCACAGAATTACTATGACGGACGGAATAAAGACACCTCTTATCAACTCGGGTACAACACGGCCCTGCCCTACGGTATTCACATGGATTTCAGCATTTCCAGACAGTACCGCACCCGGTTATCAGGCGCGCAGAGATGGGAAAGGGCTGACGATAATTCACACAAGGAATATTACAAAGATACTCAGTTTGCCCTTAATTTTTCCGTTCCGTTAGGGCGCGATAGCCGTAATACGACGCTGTCTTCGACCTACCTCAGCAGTAACAATGAACGCAGCTACCAGACATCGCTGTCTGGCAGCGCAGGCAGGGACAATAATACCCAGTGGGGCGTCAACTTCAGCCGGGACAGTACGGGCAGCGGTACGGGTCTTAATCTGGCCACCGTTCTGCCTAAGGCCAACGTGAGCGGAACGATCTCAAAATCCCCTGGCAACTGGCAGGCATCGGGTTCCGTGAGTGGTGCGGTCGCAGTTCATAGCGGCGGTATAACCCTGGGTCATACCGTAAGCGATACCTTTGCCATTGTGGAAGCCAAAGGCGCTGAGGGTGCAACGGTGCTGAACGGCCAGAATATCAAGATCGACAGTTCAGGTTACGCCATCGTTCCTTCACTGATGCCGTATCGGCGTAACAACATCAACCTTGATGCACCGGAAGATGAGTCCGCTGAGGTCGATATTATCGACAGTCATCGAGTTGTTACTCCCTATGCGGGTTCAGTCAACCGGGTGGTTTTCAGAACCCGCGAGGGAATACCGGTCATGATGCAGCTGAAACGTCGGGATGGCAGCTACGTTCCCTTGGGATCAGATATCTTCGATTCCAGTGGCAACAGTGTTGCAACGGTCAGCCAGGCTGGCAACACCTACCTGCGGCTGGAAAACAATGAGTCGCTGAGCGCCCGCTGGGGCAGTGCACCGGATGAACAGTGCGCCATCCACTACGCGCCGGTGAATGTAAAGTCCTCAAAGGCACTCAATTATGTCACTGCAACCTGCGAATAAGGTCATAAACATGAAAAAGCATGCAACTATTCTTCCCCTGCTGATGGCGACGTTCTTTACATCGTCAGCTCTGGCAAGATGTGAGTCTGTCGCGCACGGCTCCCCGGGAGGCGATGCTCAGGGAGGTGTGCCCCTCAGCTTCGGGACCATAAAACTTACCCCAGCAGAGTTCATGCCCGCCGGGCTGATCGGTGTCACAAATGTGAGCGTGGGGCAGGCCCAGGCATTTCAGACAAGACAGGGGCCGAATACGTTGTTGTATATCTGCGACGCTGCCGATCAGGGGAAAACCTTTGAAAACTTTGCCACCAACGGAGATGAAAGCACGGGGGGATATAACGGCAACAGTGAAGGTGTATACCAGACTTTTTTTCCCTTTATTGGCATAAAACTTATCCGCGATAAAGATGGCAAGGTGTTTTCAAGATACTGGCAGCAGTCTCCCATATCGGGACACAGAGCCGGGAACAAGCTCTATTTTTATGCGAGCGATTTCAGCAGTGTCACGGCAGAGATTTACAGGTTACCCGCCACAATGCGGGGCAAGGCTTCTGCGGACTGGTCAGGATGCGGCGGTGCGGCGCCCGATGACTCCCGCGACATTACCTACACGTGCACGCAGCCTAATGGCTATACGGTTTTTGTCGGTCCCGGCTGGAATGACACCCGAAACATCAAGCCCGGCACTGACAGCAATACCCACTGGGGTGGCTTCAGCGCCAGTAACTGGATTGGCTTTGGTATGCACTACGCTGCGGATAATTTCTTCACGCAAACTCCATGGGGATGCCGTGTTTTCAACTATACCAATCCTGTAACTCTTCCTCCGGTCACTCTCAGTGAACTGAAGGCTGGCGTAGAAAGAGGCGCTACCTTTAACGTCACTTACAGGTGTGGAGGAACAGCCATTGCTCAGCTTATTGACAGGTTCGCGGGGGTGGGAGCCGATAAAATATCGGTGGCATTCAGTACGAACCATCCCGTACCGGGTGGGGTTGATTGGTCGCCTTATACATTATCGGATAATGACGGGCTGGACGGCTATGCTTCTAATGTTGGTATCGGCTTATCTGTTGCGGGTAAGGAAGTCGGTTTTTTAACTAACGCATATACGGATTTGGGAGTCGGATGGTTTTCTCCACTCGACGGGGTCGTTTCCCGTTCTAACAACGGCAATAATCAGGTGGACATTACGTCACAGTATTTCGCATTTTACGGCATCATTGACCCGTCTAAACCAGTGATACCCGGTCAGGTTGACGCGACAGCCTATATTAATGTGAGGTACTGGTGATGAAGCACATTGTTCACCTTTTCAGCGTTGTCTTCATTTTTATTTCACTCGGGGTCAACGCAACGGTTGTTCCTTTGCAGGACAGGGTGTTGTTCAGCAGTACCGACAGCGACAGGCGCCTGCTCATCGTCAACAATGACGGACAAGCGCCGGTGCTTCTTCAGAGCTGGATTGATGACGGTGCTACAGGTGATATCAACAAGGAAAAAAACTATCCTTTTGTGGTCATTCCGGCGGTGGCCCGTATGGCACCGGGTAAGGTTTTAAACCTAAAGATACTGCCCACGGAAAAAATCAGTGAATTACCAAGAGACCGTGAGTCCGTCTTCTGGATCAACCTCTATGAAATACCGGGCGTCAAGCGAACCAAGCAATCGCACAATATCAATAAAATAGAGGTCGGATTAAACTCGCAGCTGAAGATTATTTACCGGCCATTCAAAGAAGCCATGAATATTAACACTACGGGTGAATCCATAGGGTTACGTTTAACGGACGGTGGAAAATCGCTGGAAATAACTAATCCTACACCTTATTACATTACGCCTGTTTCGGTAAAGGTAAAGTCGCCTGACGCCGGACAGTCAGTAACACTTGGCATGAATCGGTTGATTGCACCTTTCAGCCATAAGCGCTTTAAATTATCTAAAGCTGTAAACAATAAAAAAACGACTGTTGAATACATCCTCGTTGATGATGTCGGGAAAAATGCCAGCTTTATGAAGGTGCTTAATTAAAATTTAAAATTCAATGTCCGTTTTCTGGCTGTCAACCTGTTCTGGCACCCGGGCTCATATGATTATTTAATTAATTCAAAAATGGAGGAGCCGTAACGTTTATGGATAACGCTCAGCGCTGTCTGTCATTCACCGAGAAGGAATTTGCAGTGACCTGGTTCTTTATGACCGGCATGACCATAAAGCAGATAGCCGAATGGTCCGGGATACCCGAGAAATCTGTCAGCTATTACAAAAGGAGGGTAATGAAAAAAATTGGGGTGGTAAACAACAATGAATTTATTATCTGGTTTTTAGAAAACAGAAAGAATTACCAAGGGGGCCGCGCGCAATCCGGTATTCTGCGTCGCAGAACCCCCGCATCCCGGAATTAATGGATAAAGGACTTCGCATGTCAGTTTACAGTAAAGGAATTAAATTAATCCTCACCTTCTGGTTCTGTTTTAGCGTGCTTACAGGCTGCAGTACGCAAACATCCCAACGCGTCAGCATGAAGGATTATCTGCTGGACAAGACGCAATCCTCAGCAGCACAAAACGAACGGATACGTTTTCTGGTTTTTCATTACACTGCAGTCGACGCGGCCACCTCGCTGAAACTGCTTACCGGCGAGAACGTCAGCGCACACTATCTGATTTCAGATCAGACAGACAGCCGAACAGACAAACCTGTAGTCTACCGACTGGTCAGTGAAAACAGACGGGCCTGGCACGCCGGTGTAAGCAGCTGGAACGGGCGGGTCAACCTTAATGACTCCTCGGTGGGTATTGAAATCGTGAATCCCGGTTTCACGGAAGATATGCTGGGATACAAGACTTGGTATCCTTACCATGAGCAGCAAATTAACGCCCTGACAGCCCTGGCCAGAGAGATTATCCGGCGCTATGGCATCACCCCGGATAACGTGCTCGGCCACAGTGACATCGCGCCACTGCGTAAACAGGATCCGGGCAGACTTTTCCCGTGGAAGGCACTGGCCGCTCAGGGCGTGGGGGCCTGGCCTGATCCACAACGAGTGCAGAAATTCCTCGCCGGACGGGCAATGAACACCCCTGCGGATGTCCTGAGCGTCCAGACGTTGCTCAAGCGATACGGTTACGATCAGATCCCGCTCAGCGGTGTCCTGGATGAAGACACCCGAAAAACCATCAGCGCATTTCAGATGCATTTCAGGCCGGAAAATACCGACGGTACACCCGATGCCGAAACCGAGGCGATAGCTCAGGCGCTCAATGAGCAGTACCGTGATCCTTCTGGCTGAAAGGCAGAGTGTCAGCCAGCCGTTTTCTGCCGTATTACGGGCAGCAAGATGTGAGGCCCTGCAGGACAGTCTTACCGAGGGGCTGCAACCAGATGACAGTAAGCGTCATTTTCGGAAAGCAGAACTACCGGTATCTGTGTACCCTGTTCCCGGAATATGCCTCTGCGTTCCGTCAGGCTTGAAGAATAAAAATAAGGTAAGTGATGTATGCTTACCTTTTCAAATAATGAAGGCTGAAACTACAGTTTAATATTAAATTCCTGTTATAGTGCTTGCGTTTGCATAATGCTGCTGATTACAACGTAAAAAATCCTGTGCTGCAAATTTCGGTTTTACTTAAAATGACCGCTTTCATCTTTGCCGTATTTAGTCACATAATTCAGCCGGTACTTTCTGAGTTTGCTGACATTCTCTCCTGACCAGGCAATGAGCGGCTCCAGAATTTTAATCAGTGAGAAACCAAAGTCCGTAATGCTGTAAACCACTTCTACGGGCATTTTCTCTCCATAGACGCTACGCATTACCATGCCATCCTCTTCAAGATTCTTTAAAGTACGGGAAAGCATTTTTTGTGAGATGCCTTCATTACGCTTCATTATCTGGTTAAAGCGGCCTGCTCCGTAGCTGAGATCATATATGACTGCCAGATACCATTTATTAGCAAGTCTTTCAAAAAGCATTTTTTGAGGTGCTTTATCATTATTGTCTGAAAAATAGAGTTTATTCGCGTACTCAGGTTTCTTCATTGATACTAAATTCCTTTCAGGTTCCTTCTTTACAGTGTCATGAAATGGGCGTTATATATATTTCAGACCATTACTGTCAGGAGAAATAAAAATGTCACTCAGAACAAAAGTTTTTTTAAGCAGCGATAATTGTAACGGATTCGGTGTCACGTCAACAGTCATTTATGGCGATCACGACGCCATTCTTGTTGATGCTCAGTTCACGATAGCGAATGCGCACCGGTTAGTGGCCGAACTGATTGAGCTTGACCGTAATATTATATTTATCTATATCACTCATCTTCACCCTGATCATTATCTGGGTCTGGAAGTGATCAAGCAGAAGTATCCTGACGCCAGAGTGATTGCTTATAAAAAAGCATCTTCAGATATCAATGAGGCGTATGACTTCAAAATTCAGTACTGGGGAAACACGGTTCTTGGTAATAATGGTGCGAATATTAAATTTCCTGTTGAAAAATGGACTGAAGATAAGATATTGCTGGAAGGTGAAACAATTCAGATCCTCGGTGTTATGACCGGAGACTGTGTAGACATTGCCCCCTTGTGGATCCCGGCCAGCCGGACGCTGATTGCTTCTGATCTGGTATTCGCCGACTGTCACATATGGATTGCAGACATGCGTACCCCTGACCTTTTAAAAAAATGGTCAGAAAGCCTCGACAAACTTGAGGCACTACAGGCGGATATCGTTGTACCGGGTCACTCTTCCAGTGCACTGACACTCCACCCTTCAGCCATCAGTTATACGCGACAGTACATCAATGATTTTGTGAGGGAACTGCACCGCAGTGAAAACGCGCAGCAGCTGATGGATGCAATGGATCGTATTTATCCAGATCACCCGCTTCGTGTCTGCCTTGAATACAGTGCCAGGATCCTGAAGGACAGATATGTATGGCCGGGTGACTGGCCGCTTTCCCTGAGAAATATGCCTTCAGGCTTCTGAACAGAGTGTCTGTCTCGCCGTGCCGGGCGTGGCATTAAATAATGGTGGGATGAATTAGCCATGACCGCAGAGCATCACTGAGGTGCGGTCATGCCCTGGGTAATCCCGGAGAGTCTGATGCAGAAATTAGAAGGCTAAAGAACAGTTGCACCGGGCGCGACCATCAGCGTGGTGAAGGTAATAACAGCTGATAAATCTGCTTAAAGCTGAAACTCAGGGTGATCCAGATATGTATAGATAGTGTGGCAAATCCCTGTACCTTCATCATAAAAGACTGCGGAAGATTTCCTAATACACTTTCAATAGCATTAAATGCTTCAAAATAATTTCAATCAGGAGGCAAATTAATACTTATTTATTAAAGTGCAGCATTTAATGACATAAATGTAAGGGCCGGATATTTAATATGAATTTTTTAATGCAATAGGGTTCAACTCTTTCCTTTACAATTTATATGAGCTTACAACCCACATGCCTGAGGACGCGGTGAATCTCTCAATCCCACGCCCGATGAAGGGTGTGCCTCACCATGTCTTCTAAACTGCCTCCCTGTCCAGGTATTCATACTAGAGTGCCTGGACGCCCCCGCCCTGCCCGCCTTTTTCAGTTTCTCCTTTACCGGAAGGGGGTTAGCCTCGCTGACGGTGCGCGAAACGGCGAGGAGGGCCGGCTTTTTATTTCCGGCCGCCCAGCTTATTCTCCGTATACGGGAGAAAAGCCGGAAAACCGATCCAGAAAGGATCAGGCGCGGATCGATTTATTCTCATCGAATACCCTTTACAGATGCGCGAAAATACGTTCCACACCCGCAGACAACGGAGAGTAAAAGTTTGGGTACTTTGCCCCGCGAAATGACGCAGATTTCACACAGCGACGCCAGTGGTCACAATGCGAACAGTTCAGGTGCTGCATGCTATTTTGACTATGAAAGTGCGGTCGCGCTGCGAAACCCGGCGGCCGCCCACGGCACCGACATGCCGCGCTACGTGCTCGCCCCCGAGGTGGCCGTGCTGCTGTCAAAGGTGACCGATCTCCGCAAACGCCTGTTTATTGATACCCTGTAAAACACCGGCGGCCGGCTCAATGAAATACTGCCGCTGACTAAGGGGGATTTTGTGCTGAACGATCCGCTGAGCGGTGCGCCACTCGTTTCACCGTTTGTGGTGCTCCGCACGCTCAAGCAGCGCAGGCTGGAGGAATCTGCCGGCAGCCGATCCCGTCGCCGCGGGCGCCCGACAAAAGAAGAACAGCAGACTGAACAGGCGGCGCAGGCGGAGATACGCGATAACCCGCCGCGGGCCGTGCCGCTCACCGATCCGGCCTTCGTCCGGCGGCTCAGGGAATGGTTTGCGACCGCGCCGCCCGCCGCCGGCGCACGGCTCTGGGATATCCGGAGCGAAGACACGGCCCGCAGCTGGATAAGTCAGGCGGTGGAGGCCACAAAGCGTGACGGCGTCACGTTCTCAATCCGGCCGGTCACGCCCAGGACGTTCCGGGATTCGTTTGCGATGCACCTGGTTCAGCACCAGGTACCGCAGAAGGTCATTCAGACCCTGATGGGCCATAAGGATGCGAAGTCGACCGAATGGTATACGCGGGTGTTTGCACTGGACGTGACACGGCAGCTCGGCGTACGGTTCACCATGGATGCCGATGAGGCCGGCCGGCTGTTAATGCGGTTGTGATCAGTGGCGGGCGATTCCTGCTACCTGAATGACCGCAGAAGCTTTTCCGGCACAAACCGAATATTGCCCCGGGCGTGTGAGCAGGCAACATAGAGTTTATTGCGCGTTACCGGTTTCATGGTTTTCAAATGATTATCAGTCAGCAGCTTCCAGTGCGTGTAACCCATCACGATACAGATGTCATTGAAATGATCGAGTCCTTTGCTGACACCCCAGTTCAGTGAGTAGCAGCCGTAGCGATGATGCTCCCGGTAGAAAAGTTTGATAATGCCGTCATCGGCGCAAAGCGCCGTCACCTGCTCATGATCATTCACGGTTTCAATCCGGCTGTGAAGGGATATGTGTGCTACGACAGGTATATGCAGATCTGATGAGATAAACTCACCTACTGTCTGTGAACAGCGCCACGTTTTGATGAGGGTTTCCCATTCTGGCAACATACCCGCCTCTGTAAAACAGGTTTCCTGGCAGGTGATGTTATCGTGTAATGTGGCGTTGGTATTCCCGTCCCGGCTGGTGTCGAATGTCTGCTGACAGTCATCCCCGGCCAGCAATACGGAAATACCGGCGCTGCATAATTCAGGTAAAAAATTAACATCGTGACCGGCTAAGCCCTGTACTTTATCGATCAACAACACGTCAGCGTTCCGTTCAGGGCGTGCGCGGATGTCAGCCATCATTTTCCTGTGTATCAGCAGCAGGGACAGACGCCGGAGGCAGACTCATCCGGCAGCCTCCTGAAAATACAGTTGGTGCGAAAGCGGTACCCTGAGTAAAGGAGCAGCAAAGCTCACACCGCAAAGCGGCATCTGATGCTGCAACAGGGGCCGGCAGCAGAAACCATGAAGATACCCGAACCATGTCATACACGGATCCCGTCCGGGATGAGACCAAAACGCGGAATGACTCTGGCACTCAGGTGCAATGCATTATTTCGTGTGTGCGTCAGGAGCAGGGCCCGATAGTCTTCACGCAGACTGTCTCTGAGAAGCGAGGTTTTACGCAACCCCTCAACCGTGAAGATTACACGTTTATCCACGCAATCGCCTCTGGTACAGATGCAGGTAGGGTCATCCGTGCCTTTCTCCAGCAGCCGAAAATCGTCCCGGGCTTTACCGGCGAGCATGTATTCCTGAACGCTAAGCCGACGCCAGATGCCGGCGAAAACCCGTTCGCACCATTCAGTATTATCGCGGTACAGACCAATCTCAAAGATGGAGCGCGAAGCATCTTCATCCCCTACACCTTCCTCTCCGGACTGGTCATGTCGGCAAAGCCCTCAACACAGTTCCGTTGGCAGTCGCCGTCATCGTCTCTCAGCGCAGCATCTCGGTTGCCCGGATGACGCTCCAGCTTAAGGTAGCAGCGGAAACGTGTACCGCCGATAGCGACGATGTGCACCCCAGCGTCTTCTGGCGCTCTGTTCGTAAGATTGCGGTAAAACGCGTCGGTCAGAATGAATCCGGCTTCCCCGTCAACCAGAATGACCCGCCGCGCCAGCCCGAATTCAGGCATATTAATATCCGGGCCTTGATAAAAAACGTGCCATATCTTAGGGGAGCTCCCGCAGAGCCACTGGCCGGCTCTCTCCCGGCAAAATTGCACTTCGAAGATCGGGGCGCGATGAGATATGGCTGCTGTGACTGGACACAAAAAGTTGCATCTGCCCTTCAGGTGCCAGCGTGTTCATGAGCTTTTCAGGTTCACATGTCTGAGGTGATCCTCCGGTTCTTCCAACAAAAGGCCATCAGGCTCTCTGTACTGTTCAGGCCGGCGCAGGGCAAACTCTATTTTCATGAATCACCGCCTGCCTTTACCGCGATTGCGAACACAAATGCCGTCTTCCGTAGTATCAGGACTTCAGGACGCGAATCCGGGTCCGAACGGATGCCGAACTGGCAGCTTTCGACGCCCTCGTTAATACCGGACAGCTGCTATTCCTGACAAAGGGTTTTTCTGCTGACGCGAGGTATTCCCCAGCCTGTATGCCTTAGATCAGTTAGAATGCCCGTTTCTTCAGTAACTCCGGCGAGCTGGAATAGTATCCACATCCTGATTTACTTATGCCTGATGATAATCCCGGCACTCTGATCTCTGACAGAAAGCCGACTTAACGTCGGCATTACTTAATTAATAACGGTGGGAATTTCAGGCTGAAATAATTGTAATTTATTCAATTAAATCAATTATTTGATTGATTATCGCTCTGGGTAAAACTTTACTCTTAATTCCTGATACTTTCTCACAGAGGCATCGTCAGCAGGGTTTGATCACTCGTCATTTACAGACTTAGTCATCATGCGATCAATGACGCTCCGGACGGCGGCATCAAGCTCAGCCTGACAGGCCGCAGAAAGACGGGAGAATTCGTAAGTGACAAGACGTTTATCAGCATCGGTTTTTTTTCGGGCGAACTGCTTTTTATCAGTAAACTCCGCCAGCTTCTCTGTCACGATTTTTTTGCTGCCCGCTGCTTTACGGGGCCCTTCGCTTTCAGCACGAAAATAGCTGATTATCCGGTTCTTATAAGCGGGCTCGGCCATATCATGAGATGCATCCTCTTCAATCCGGCTGCGGACGCAACCGACTAAGGCGTCAGTGGTGATCTGTCTTGCCCGTGCTTTATCCGTCACCTCCAGCAGGGCCCGGTAGTCACTGATGGAAAGCTCGCTGACAGAGGGGAAAACCGCGATGATTTCATCTGGCACCGCAGCAGCCTGAAAAGCCCGGGTTACCTTGGCGGCTGACAGCCCTTCTGCAGCGGCTATCTCTGACTGATTCATGTCTTCCGGATACATGAGTCTGAGGCGTTTTCCGAGTTCACGTAGCGTATGCTCTTTTGCTGTCTGAATGTCCACGGCCAGTTGTCTGGCATCAGAGAGAGACAAGGCATCACGCGTCACCAGAACCTCAAATGCGGTTCCGTTGTAAATGCAGGCGGCACGACGTCGTGAACCATCCAGTATCTCAGTCCGACCATTAACCTCACGTCCGATGGCAGGAAAGAACTGCTGGAGCCGGATGGTCCGGGAAATATCACTGACCGAATCGCGCGTCAGAAATGCCTGGTCACGGCCGTTTACCGTGGCATCAACGAACGTCTGCGTTTCGATGTCGTCATGAAGTATCTTGGTCAGAACAAACCGGGCCTGAGCACCGGACTTGAGGGTAAACACCCGCTCGCTGTCTGACTCGTTCATCATTTTTGAAAAACTGGAATTACCCAGCTGCCGGCCCAGCTTGACCATTTCCTTTTTCATTTCACACCTCTGATGAATTCAATCCTTTTAAATACGGCCTGAGTGAAACGCTCCGCCTCACGCTTCGCTTTCTTGAGCGCCTCAGCGCTTCCCGGATAGGAACTGGGATCGGCACTCACAATTGTGTCGAAGCTTTCTCCGCAGCGTTCAAATCCGTCAAGCCTGGGCAATGTCGCGTCAAGAATGTAAGAGGTAAAAACATCACGGGCGAGGCCGTGTGTCATTTCATGATCCCGCTTCGAGGTCATTTTCGACATGAAGCCAATATTTCCCTTTATCCGCGGCGTGATGCCCTCTT
>Ga0157366_1000406_pt1 | contig 19776 bp, 19 predicted proteins | sample AttbisABBM1_FD_113149 | JGI IMG/M metagenome (GOLD analysis project Ga0157366, IMG submission 113149) | Fungus gardens microbial communities from leaf cutter ant in Botucatu, State of São Paulo, Brazil - Atta bisphaerica ABBM1 | ecosystem: Host-associated > Fungi > Mycelium > Unclassified ...
AGTGGAATTTGATTATAAGAAAAATAGATCAATAACTGAATTTGTGTTGTTAGCATTGTCAGAATAACAAGTGGGTACTGTTGTGGCAACCACTTAGACACAATGTCCAATGATCTCACTAACGAGTAAACCTCAAAGAAGAAGTATAATGTGGGATTTCACAAGAGAACTTGACAAGGAGTCTCTGCTAAATTAGAGTCCTATATATACAAAACATGCTTGGTCCATGCTATCAATATTTAACCCTACCCTAATGTCCATGCTTCGTCCTCATTCCTGCCTCACATTCTACTCAAGGCTACCATGTGTATTTCATGTGCCCTGATATTATCTTCTAGACCCTTCCATCATGTTCTAGGCTTGTGACGTCACATCATGTGACATGTCATGTGACTGCGATGTCACGTGCCTCTTCCTCGTCACTAAAAGGAAAAAGAAATTCAAAAGAAAAAAAATATAAAATCAAGAAAAATAGATAAAAAGAAAAAAAAATGTTAGTGTCAAAGCATTCCATAACAGGTACCTGTTGAATAGGAGAAGATAAACTGAGATCAAAAGAGTTCACAATCTCTAGTAGAGTATCACTATAAATTGAATGAAAAAAATATAATAGATCCCAGTCATTGCTTTTAATATTAAAATTGCTAGCTATAATTAGAATATTTTGAAGATTCACTTTAGTATCCTTGGGATGCTTTAAAGCAGAATGATGTTCATTAGAATAAACATTGATCATAAAGAAAATAGAACTGTTATTAAAAAAGAAAAAACAACAAATGTTCTTGTGATTAAAAATATCTTTTCTTAAGGAAAATCACATATGGAAGATATATATATTTATGTATGAAATGACCCATGAGTAATCATCATTTTTGTCTGGTAAACTGAAGAAAGTGATCTAGTTGGGGTAATTTGGAGTGTCTACAATACTATCTCCATTTTCATTAGAAAAACTTGGAATAGTACAAATAAATGACTAAGGGGGTTTCTAGATAAAAAGGATATTGAAGTCTTTATGAGTTTTGAGAATATAATCCATGAGAGACCTGTTCTTTTGAATATTCTGCAAGTATAGTCAGAGATTTTCTAAAACTATGCTTGGCTACCACTTACAACTGAGTGAATTGACTTGTTCCTGATTTTCCAAAGCTCTTGATATTTCTTAGAATGCTACTCTTTATTGAAGTAATATCTCCAGAAAGGGTATACATTGGAGTTGGCCTAATGGTCTCCTTTACAGTTTAGATATTTGAAAGTGTAAGAGCATGATTCATCTTATTTAGTTTCAAAATGTAGAGGATTAGTCTTGAAGTTCACTTTACAACACCATGCAAAATGACAGTAATATTTGATCTTGTGTGGACCATCACATTTAATATAACAAGAGCCTTGGGCTTAGTAAGTAAAAATGATATGTCCCTGTTTTCAGCAATTCTTGTACTGGGGGACACCAGAGTTCATATTTGTACCTTATATAGTGGCAATGTTGTCAGAGTTGAAGATAGTAGACTCTAAATATTTTATTTTCATTTTTCATTTTCTTTTATTTTATTTTTATTTTTGGGGACTTAGAGTTAGGGTTAACATAATATTACTGTCCCACTGTCACAAACTGTCACACATCTGTCACACAATCATATGTTATATGGAAGAATGTAAAAGATTCTGGAAGGATAATATCATAATAGTATGTTTAACATATGTTGACCTTAAGACAAATACATGGCTGTTTAGGATAGGCTAGAAGTAGTTAGCACAGACCATGAAGTTTTAGTATATAAGGTAGACAATTCTGTACAGAGTTCTCTATTGAGTTCTCTTATGTTTTACCCTAATATAAGATTTTTCTTCATTGATCTACTCTAAGGTCTTTGAACTGTAACAAATGTAGCCTTTTATATTGAAGCAGTGATTAATTAGAGTCTTAGTGGATGTAAGAAGACAAGCAGATTGAACATCATTTGAATTCATAGACTTAGCACTTTTAAGATATTTCTCAACTATACTAAGGTCAGATAGAGAAGCAACTTTGTTAGCTATAATGATTAGACTTCTATGGTTAGAACAAATAAAATTGATGAAAATGTCTGATTTGATACTCTTAAGAGCATAGTTAAGGTTGGCAATATGTTCACCTGACAATACCATGATTTTCTTGATATTATCACTATCTATAGGGATAATGATTTGTTTACAAGAGAGACTTTTGGTGGTCATGTTGATATGAGGTTTTGACTTTCCTGTATCATTGATGGTCTTGTGAATATTCTCAATTTTCTTGTTTGAAAGATTAGGAAAGCTATTTTTGATTTTGAGAATATCTTCAATATTCCCAGATAATGCTTGAGCATAGGTATGTTTATTAGAATGGTTCTTGGGTATTTTTGACTTTTACTATGATGTTTCAATTTGTTGAGTTCTTCCTTAGATGGTCTAGAAGAAACTAGAGAGGGAGGGATATTCAAAAAATCAATAGGCTTAGATGTTGGAATTTTTTCAGATTTCTTGTTGAATGTGTTGACTGTTATTTTCTTGCTGAACTGTTCGGAGACTTTGTTGTGGAATGATTTGTTGCTGTCATCCATTTTTAATGCATCCCAACTACTACTATAGATAGCTGAAATAAGGGTCCATGCTGCTTGTCCGAATTCTAAAAAACTAGGGACATCTTCTTTCCTGTTATTTTTTAGATGCCTATTTTTTATATAATTGGCAATGCGGTGAAGTGAAGACTTAATATTCTTCAAATCCTCAGGAATTGCCTCCTTGGTTCCAAATATGGAGATTGGGGATTAACCACTCCATGAATCATCATTGGTTGGTCATGCTTCCTCATATAGAATAAAAGACGAATCAAACCCATGAGGTTGATCCATGTTGACATTGTTGTTATTTGTATCCTCCACATGTGGAGAGGCGTGTTACTTGAATTGTTAGCCTCATTCTGAACATTGGGTACCCCCTCCTTGGGAGTTGCATAGGACAGTTGAAAGTACTCTTGTTCTGTTTGATTAAACCAGGAGGGATCATTGTTTTGTGCCTCCATTCTGTCCACATATGGGATCTGAATGAGCCGATGTTCATTTGGGCTCGATGACAGGGATCTGCCTCTTGGCTCATCCATGTTGATGTCTTCGGAGATGGCATTGACCTCCATTGAGTTAGACATAGCTGAATTGTAAGAAGAAAGATTTATATTTGCAATTTATCTGTTAGGCGTTACCATACAAGATGGTGGTATGAGAGAGAAGCGATGATCGTGACAGGACTCGGGAATTCGGAGCATAACCACAAATTGAAGTAGAACTCCAAGAAAAATCTTGAAAGCGCGATACTGCTGTACTGGGTGTAGAAATTATGTGCCTGCGTCTAAGACAAGTCTAATGCTTTCCAGCCTCGCAAATTGAGCACAAATTGAGCACGAGGGCTGCCTTGAGGCCACCGCTGTCACGAAGCACAGCTCGACCATTGATGACATAATCAGGCGCTCGAGGCAACGGCATCGACCCGGGATTGAATTTCTGCCCCCAGCTGCTGCTATGCTCTCAAACTAATTCTCAACAGTACGTCCCTATAACAATGTGAAAATTGAGATTTATAGTATAGTCTCTACACTAGAGCATTTCCCATGGCTCAACAAGATACTCTCGAGCATTCTTCATCCAGCCAACATCTCAATAAAGTATTGTCTCGCTACTATTTGACGACTACGGACATCCATTCTCCTACTTCAACCCAGAAGATTTTCCAATATTCTCTTGAACATCCTTATCGGAATCGAGAATTGACTCACCGCAGTGAAACAGTTAGTAGCTGTCTTCCACTACCTTCAACGGATCTCCATTTTGGAAGACAGTCATTCTTTCTGCCTTTGACTGACCTGGGACTCTCGAGCCGGCATTTCTGTCACCCAAGTACTGCATTGTGCTATTTTGGCGGGATTCTAGACTCACCATTGATGGTAACCCACTCATTCCTTAATTGCGAAGCACCTCTTTCACCACCATTAACCCTTCCAAAATCTACAATGTCTTTGCCAGCTGTTGAGGATGAGATTGAAGGCTACCTCCCGTCCCCTCTCAGCCAGACACATGATCTGCCTGATCAGGAAGATGTTTTTAATTCCCCTTCGCCACTTGTTGGTGCTCTCATCCCGAGCAGCCAAAGCAGTTTCAGCACTCTGAATTCCTCGCCTTCCTTATCACCTATTTCCCCCTCATTAAGCGAGTGGTTTTCGCAGGCACTCTCTCCTCCTCCTCGTCTTCGGTCTCTTGGATCTGAATCGTTCGACGAGAAGATCGGTAATGGTTTGTTCGCTAATCCTGATTGCCACTATTCCAATAACGGAGACCTGACGAAGGTTGAACTCACCTCGTTGCACAATTTTCCTGCACCACCGCTTTCAAATTTTCAAGTTCATCCTGTAAATAGTGATCCCTTCTTCTCGACTCCCATTTGCAGTTCTCCGATATCCATTTACCAGGAGGGCTTGGATCCAATTGAATTGGGAAATAAGCTCTTTCCTGTCTCTCTGCCTCTTGGCTCGCCCTTCGCAGAACAGGCACCTGTAGAATGCCCTTACAAAGTGGAACAAACAGCACATCAACCGGAGTTGGATGATCTCGGCGATGCGTATTTTCCGGACTCTTTGGTCAATTTAGCACCGCCACCCTCACCCTCCCGTCGTGGTTCCTTTGCTGATCTTCCTGATGACGATCTTAGTCTACCTTTGGCCATACAGACAACACAAAACACGTTTGACGACACTCTCGTACTCTCATCTCCCGAATCTCCAGGATTGACCTTGCATTCATTGCCTGGTGCAGATACAGACAAGAATTTGATTCCTGTTGAGTCGGCGTCACCTAAACGAACATCCGATCGCCTGCCGGTTCTTCAAACCCGTCTTTTGATTGTGGAAGATGACTCTACACTTCATCTGAGTACAGACCAAAGATCACTGAGTCCAGAACCGTGCGATACATTGGATACGAATATGATAGATTCGCAGATAGGCGGGGATAACGAGTTAAGAGGAATGTGTGGTGTTATGAAACGAACAAAAGAGCGAGAGAGCGCGGCAAAGTCAATGGAGAGCATTTTGGAAGAAGAGGAGCGAGTCATCAGAAGTATATCCAGAGGTAAAAACAGGGATGTAGATGAAGCATGGAATAAGCTCATGATTGCCAGGCGGAAGTCAAGGCGGCTGAAGGAGAAGGTTCAAGAAACCGCCACGTTGTTGCGCCTGATGCTTGCCGAAAAGGGCTGGAAAACAGAAAAAGACGAGTTTGGCAAGTCCATCCTTGTACCGAAATCCCCCTCATTGAAGACCAAAGGCATGATGGAAATTGATTCACATCCTCCAGCATGCCCTACGCGAAAGCGGCTACGAATAACCAACCTGCAGCAGTTACTGGTGAAGATGTTGATGGATCGGCATGAGTCTCAATTTAGTCCCAGTGGACGGGCTGCTTCTCCATCACGCGGGACAATCTCGCCTTTGGGTCGGACATCGATCTCTGCTGTGGATCTGGATACAGCCAACGGAACAATACCCGATATTGTAGATATACCAAACGTCGAGACCGACGTGAACCTGAAGATTACTGGATTTTCATAGGGTGTAAGTCCCTGCCTTTGAGACCACCATTGAAACAGCTGTTCGGATCTGGTCGAATCTATTTCATCTGATCATTGAATTTTGTATCATTAAACATGCTTTAAATTCTCGTTGCTTACCCCTTCAATGACACTCTGCAGATCATCAAATCAAAATTGCTGTATTTATGTTCTTGCTGCATGAAATCATTCACTTGTTCGCTCTTGTTCAGCGACGACCTGAGTACGGTAATTAGCTCGACTACAATACTGTGTGATTTCTGTGAGCGCCTCTTCTTACCTGAAGCGTACGACCGAAGTGATTCGATCTCCAAGTTATCATTAAAACCAGCTTTCAAGGGCTTTTGCTATCATGTACTTCTTGGTTGGCCGTTGCAGTTTACATCAGCATAGATCCAACGTCACCACAATAATCACCCAGTAGTCAGTCTATTTGACATAATAAACCTGAAAGTGAAACGGTAAGTCCGCCATCAATTGGTCGCCTTCACTATCTGAATGAAATTTCTGCAGAGTCTTCAGACTTCTTCGTTGAAATATCTTCAATTCAGAACGGGTATGAGGTACTGGCTAGGAAAAGCCATCATGACGGTGATTTCACCCTACTAGGATTTTGGCCATTCTCAAAAAGCTCACCATAGAGAGAGCAGATGAGCGAAGCAGATGACCTACAAGCATAATCATTCGAAAGAGAATCGAAGATGATTATGTAATTCTCAATGTACTGGACCTTGCTATCATCACTCTACGCGTTGATATCCTCATTCAAATCATTACAAACGCCAAGAGAGGCTAACTATTTGACGTTCAATCTACGACATGTTTACATGTCTACACCCTCCAACGGTATTCTCTTTGCCGACATCGAAAATCCTGAACATGTACAGGCTCTTGGCCATCATTCCTATAAACTGGAAATTCCCTCGACTAGGAAGTTAGTCATACCTCGAGCATTCCAGGGCTCCTTCCAGGTGGCGCGTCAACGTTCAAGGGTACATGGTGAGTCTACGGTCTTGGATTGGTCGGAGGATCAAGTGGAAGGCCCGGATGTAAGCAACAAAGATGTGTTAATAACTCTGGCAAAGATGACCGCGAATGCGTACATACAAGTAGCAGATAAAGATTGGTATGACCTCTCTCACCAGTGGAATCAGGTACGTGGCTGCTTATCGATCTCCTCTTCGCCAGTTTGATGTTTTACCTAGTCTTTCCCATTCGGCTGGAATCTCTCTGACGATGGTTTTCGTGGCCATGTTTTTATGTCTGAAGATAACTCAACTGCTGTCCTTTCGGTGAAGGGTACATCTGGACCGTGGATAGCGGGAGGTGGAGGACCCACGGTAAAGAAGGACAAACTGAATGATAACTTGCTGTTCTCGTGTTGCTGTGCGCGTGTGGGACCGACATGGAGTACAGTTTGCGATTGTTATAATGGTGGCTACCGTTGCGAGGAAACTTGCGTTCAGAAAGCACTGCAAGCAGAGAGTTTATTCTATCATGTCGGAATTGTTTGTTCTTCCATCGTTCTCAAGATTTTTGCTTGATATTCCATTTCACAGAACCTCTATAATAACGTCACGTACATGTATCCCGAAGCTAACATCTGGATCGTAGGTATGCCAATGTCATCTTCCACGTAAGGCCTTTTCGAACTTGCGTACAGGACATTCCCTGGGAGGAGCTCTGGCTTCACTTATAGGCTTGACATTCGGGGCACCGACGGTCGCTTTTGAAGCGCCAGGGGAAACAATGGCGGCACGAAGACTACACCTCCCATTCCCAGTAAGCCGAAGCGGAACGCATCTATCTATGTCACTGATCCCCTCGAACACGAACATCTAGCCGTCACTTCAACACGTGACACATATATATCATACCGCCGATGTGGGTTCTATCTTCGTTATTCCCCACCTTTGCTCATGCCTTATGGTAGCCAATCGCAATGGGTACTTGCAATGGAGTTAGCTCCTGGTGCGCATTAGCTGGGTATGCGATGGAATCGAGGTGTCATTTAGGAGAAGTAATACGTTACGATACCGTCGGTCAATTGAAATGGGGAGTCTCCCTGTCAAACCATCCCATTCGAGTAATTATAGACTCTGTTCTTGGTGTGAATTGGGGGGAAGGTGACACCGTACCAAAGCCTCAAAAAGCTATTGAACTTGAGGGAGAAGATGGTGTTTGTGTCGTAAGTTATGACTTTCCTTCAACTTTTGAGAGCGTCTAATGGGATCAACGTTCTAAGGATTGTTTCAATTGGGAGTTCGGGAAGTTCAAAAATACAACCAAGGGTAGATGAAAGTGGTAACGTCAAGTATTTATACTCTTAGATCACAATACCAAGGCCTAGCCATAATTATCACCATCTTGCATCCTAGAGCTTCCGGTGAGTCATTTTAAGTGTGTGGAGAACATTCGAGTATCCTTCAAAAGCCTTTGTGGCTCAGTGAACATACCGGAAATTGACACCGATCCCACTCAACTATGCGGGCGTTTTGATTATTGTTGCTGATGAACAATAACTAATAGACTTAGTAAGACAACGAGGTATATCCCCGTTAGCTTGCCTTGTGGCTTAAATATTATCCCGCTCAACCGCAAACAGAACAAAAAGACTACAAAAGGATTACGGAGATTGCCTTTGTTCTCAGTCATTTGTACATTACTTTACGTGCCATAGGTTGTGAAGGCCTTGCTTCTGCATCCGTTGCTTTGTCGAAGGACTTCCTATTCGAGGATTTAAACCGCTTGAAGTGTTGTAATCGCTCTTCAAATCATTCGTTTCGCTACCTATGTTAGTTCATTACTTTTTAAGTGTTACTTGATATTCACCTAGCTTTAGATGGGATACCGACCCCTTGCGATTCAACTTCCTCCTGAGCTTCTTGAAGAGATCTGTCACATCAATGCCGATTGTGATCTAGTCAAGCGGGTCAAGTGTTGCAGGCGGGACCATCGGACTTATAAAGACATCTTGCCTGCCCCCCTCCGAGATACCATGAGCGCTTCCCAGGTCTGCAAGGCCTGGCGTGATGTCCTCAATCGAAGTCCTTCAATTTGGCAACACTTCATCAACCCATCTCATCCTCATGCGGAGTGGAGACAACTGATGCTGGAGCGATCGAGGCCGCTCGGGATTACTTACAGTCTACTCCCTCCCGACTGGATCGATGCAAAGAAGTTCGAGATGGAAATGTGTTTCGCCGATCTGCTGACTTCGTATTCGGTGGCTTTGAAGATGGATTGCGATGTTTGGAAACGCCCTGAACACCTTGTCCCAAAGAGATGGCCTAAACTCGAGTATCTTTGCATCGCTCATTTGATTTATGAACCAACCGCTATTGAACACCAAGGCTACCTCCGAGCACAAAGGCGTCTTGGGAACATGCAGATGCCAGATAATTTTCCTTCTGTCGAGTCAACTCCCCTTTTGAAAAGACTCCATCTGCATAGCTGTCTTCTGGAAAGACCTCTTCAACTCCTCGGACTCACAAATCTCACAGAACTTCGAGTTAGCAGAGCCTTGGACGTCACACAAGATTCTATTTGGTCCTCATCAAGGTGGCTCCAGGTTATTGTTGGGTTACCTCATTTACGCCGACTGTCTCTCATTCACTCGATCGCGAGATATGAGCGTTCAAGAGCTGATCACGGTGATAATGTTTATCCCTTGAATCTCGAAGAATTCTGCTTGAAGGACTGTGAAAGGACCGTCTCCTATTTCCTCCGGCATCTTGACATCAAAGTAACTCGAATTTTTCATTTGCTCGTTTATACGTCAACCAATTCGACTGCCAGCGTTGAAGCCATGAAATACATACAAATTCGTATCTCACCTATTGTCCAACACACTCTCACAGTCAATCCGCTATTCCTTCAAAACTCATTTCTTTCCATCAGTCGGACTTCTGTCGAATGCTGTGGATTTCGTAAAGCATTACCGAGAGGCATAGTACCCCGCCTCCCAAGGGACCATCAACCGGAAGGCACATTTTTTGAGGGAGCTCACGTCGAAATCGAATTAGACCCTCCAACGTTTGTGGATTTACCGATCGAAGAATTCCGTTCCATTTTCCAGAGCAGACAAGTTATTCATGTGTTCCGGCCTATATTTGATCGAGTCACGATCCTCGATCTCCACTGCTGCGCTGACCAACTGATATACGATAACAGGGATACTCTAAGTGAAATATTGTGGAGGAGTAGCCATTGTTTGCGTGGCTTGCAGGGTGTTGACTTACAGATTTGGGCTGCTGTTTATCAAAACATATCGCCGTCTAGTGATCTCGAGTCCATGTTGAAGACACAGAACATTCATGGACCTTTTTTGCGGGCTCTCGTTAGCCTGGAGTTCTCGATTAACGAACCTTTACCTCCGAATCATCCGTTAGTCCTCCAGCTTCTTGAGTTTTGCGGGTTTAAATACGAGAAAGGAGCTCCTTTGCTAGCCCTAGCTGGCCTTGTGGTATTGGAAGAACATGAAAATCACGATGGCATGCCCAGTGAGCATTTGGAATCGGACCTAGATGATATGGAGATTATGCACCAGTAGACAAGGAAGATACTTCGAAAAGAAGCGGTTCGAGTAGGCATTGACGCTAGCGGGTTTCCGAGATAGTATGAACCTGATCTTCATTGATGGGCATTGTCGGATACTTTACAATAGCTTCTCTGAATTACAACTGGCCTCATCTATTCCCTTCTACTCATCAAACAACGTGACCTTAAAATCCTCGAACTTGACCTCAAGCTCTTCCATCTCTCTGTCAGACCCGCTGGGAACCTTTGGTCGAGCTGCGTACAGACCGACAAGGAGAACTTGTTGTGGTGCTTGATCCCCACCCTCAATATCATGTCTGAACCACCAGGTCACCTCCCGAATACCCAGCTTATTCCCTGTTACAGGGTCGATCAAATATATCCACAAGCTAGATGTCTTCTGCCCTTTTTCATCAACCTCTCGTTCAACCTGAATCGTGACTTTGCCATTCACGGCACCGGGAACAAGAGACCAATCGCCCCATCTACTAGCAGCAACTGTACCAACTTGGGGTGCTCCAAAAGCGAATTCTACACCCGTCTTGACGAATTTCTTGGTGTCTTCGTCAGGGATAAAGAGGACTAGACCTCCTTGATCATATAGGGTGTTCCAATCAGCGGAAAGAGTGACGCGAGCGGTGTGAAAACGTTGAAGATCGATAGGGGCATTGACTAAGAGAATTGGAGAATTATCTATGTCAACTGTGGGTGGTTTGCGCCAGAGATCTGTTCCGGGCTCTGCACGGATAATGTGTTCTTGGGAATAGTCGAGAGTTGTGGGTAGAGGAATGGGAGTAGCTTGGCAGATTGCCAGAGCAGATGAGCCATAGTGCAATACCAGCTTTGGGACACCAGACGACACTATGAATAATGTAAGATTTGCCGAGAAGGACTGTAGTGACTTACTTGTTGTAGACAAACAGTAGTATATCAACAGTTAGTGAGAGAGATTTAAACCTCTCTCCGAAGTTACTCCGGGGAATGATTAATCGCTGATGGCAAGTGCAACTCAACATGAGATTGAGCCTTCCGCGGCTCTCCTTTCATGATGTCAAGTATAAATCTGACTTCGCATGGGGGGACCAATCCTTCTGTGGTGTGATTTAGCTTCTTTCAGCCCCCTCCTACCAACATCGTGATCTATCTGCTTGAAAGATAAGAAGATTGGTTAAATTCAATTTCTTTCCAGCTCCTGACTCAAGTTACGGACATTATTAGTGACGACAATGATGCGTTCCACATTATTGGCCAGATATCTGGTTTTTCTAACGTCAATACGACGACGACGACGACGACTGCGAAGACCTACACAACATTGATCGACTGACAACACAGCATTTAGTGGATCAGCTGAAATACCCTGCAACAAGGGCCATAACACAGCTTGAACTCATGCATCAACCATTTTTGCTATGGAAAATAGGGCTCTAATAAGGCTCTCTGCCTCTAATTGGTTCTAGAGCACCACACTGACAGTTGAGGCTGGTAGATCTATTGCTATGAATGGACTCTAACTAGTCCTGCGTTGACGTTAATGCATCACACTGCTACCCATGGCATAAGTTCAATAAGTAACCTATCCCCAGAACTCCCTTACCCATTTCGTGACCAGAAAAGTAATCTCCTGTTCAGGATCTGGTCGCCATTTGCCTGTGACCGAGGTAAGAATCAAGGACGTTACTTATCACTTATTTCGTCACCTGTTGTTTGACTTCTTCCCGAGGACATGTAAGCCATATGTACATTGCTTGATGCATTATCGCTTCGATCTCAAAAACCTATAATGCGTTGTGGAGGCTCATTCAGAAACTTGATGTGCATCGAACGTAGTCTTGGAACCTCAATTAGAAGACCTTGCGTTTGTGACAGGTCGTGGCCAATTGCAGGAATACCCTGGTCTCTCCGGCGTAGTGTCCAACCATCTTCGAAGTAGCTGTTCCGATCAAAAAAGTTGTCTGGATCGTCGAGGGAACCACGTTTCTCTCCAGATAATTTCGCATCAGAACACCTGGTTCGAACCTCGAAGTGTGGGCTACGGCAGAAGAAAGCATTTGACAACGGCATGAGATAACTAATCAAGAACAGCAAATATCATTCAAAGGCTTGGCACAAGGCAGACGAAGCGACCGCCAAATCCCACTGGGGTCGCAGCATCATCATCACCTACGATGCTATAAACAAGTCCGAGGTGCTGAACTAGGTTATGCACCACGGCTGTCATATCGGCGGGATTAATATCAAGGCTGTTAACCGGGCACTTCTGTGTCTTCCAAATTGCGTCATGTCTGGCTGAAGTTTCTCCCCGGGCATTGCATAGTTGGGGTCACCGAGCCCTCTTTCTTCTGCGACTTCTACGAGTTACCAGTCAGGAATCGAATTGAGCTCCGAACAACAGAAGCCGTGTGCTCGATTTGGCATGGAAATACTATCTATAGACACCTTGATGTGCGTTTCCTGATAGTCAATGCCCGGACGTTACGATACCGATTGACACACTGTGTGGTGTATGAGCATGTCCGTCAATATTGATAACTATTTCGCTCTTGCCGGTAACGTTCCTCGATCATCAAGGCAGTAACTTGTCTGACATCAAAGTTAAAGTCGATCAGAACTATGAGCTTGAATTTCATTGCAGAACAGCACGGCAAGCCTGATAATAGCATTCGAACAAGGGCTTTCATAGTTGACACCAAAGACTTGAAACTCTATTGTCAGTGTTGCTCGAATGTATCACCCATAATTAGGCCGATCAGAGCACTTTTGTTATATGAGAAAGGGGTCAAATGATGGACTCAATAGGAAGCTTGTCAAATTTCAATGGTTCTCTTGTGTTCACATGGCTATGACATTAGTTTATTTTTGAACAAATAGTCATTACTCCCGCTCGGGATTTTTATCACTGTCACGGCAGTCCTCGTGCTCCCATCGTTAATTGTGGATGTCCGGATTCAATAACGTGACCGGACCGGGCTGAAGAAAGGAAACACCGAAACTTCTTCACCTTGGGGTTCCGGTTGTATTAGTAAAATATGAAGCTGTCCGTTCTCGCGGCCCTGACGGTGTATTCCTGATTAAACTATCGATGGCTTTCTGAGAATCTGAATTCTATCTGACAGATTCCAGACAGCGTAGACACATGTGCTCGATAATTGTCACCTCTTGTCAGGGAATACAATGGAACTCGGCGAGACAAAAAACATACGCGTTAACCAGACACGTTGTAGGTACGTTGAAAAATGGATGGGATTACTGTAGATCATAAATGTATTTTTGTTAGATTCATACTTGAGATTGCCTAGATGAATATCGGTAGCTCAAGTGCCGGTCCCAATTCCAGCTCGTTGCTTTGTCATTTGCAAGCAAGTTTTGTTCCTTTATGCTAGATTGGTAAGGTTCTTGCGCATAAAAGTTGATGCCAAGAGATCCGCATTGGAGTTTGACGTGACATCTTAAGAGATAAAATAGAATAGAATATCTCATTTATTTCAGTCGTACAGGATAATCCCCCGGAACAAGGAGAACAAGGTTCCGGAAAAGCCCCCTTAAGTAAGGCTCCGTAAAATGGCTTGTTCTGATTATAGTTGCTCCCTCCTCTCGGATCTGTCAAGGGACTGAATTTCCCCGTAAAGGGATACAGAGGCTGTGAGATGAGATCCGGAAGGTTGACACATGAATGAATGAGTTGTTGGGTATAGTATGAAAAAAAGCTTCCTGCTTCATATTTTTTCTCAACAATGACAGTACGATGCAGAGATTAAATACAACATTCATCCTCGTGTTTCTTTGTGCGGTGTAGTACTTCTCAGGATAACATATGCAAGGTGGTTCCTGTGTGAATGTCGGACAATTGTAGTGCAGACACACATGGTGGCCTCGGATTACTCCGGAGCAAAGCTATGGCGGGCTGTTGAAAGTTGTCCTTAGTCTAATGAATATTCAAGGAGAGTGCGCCACACCAATGCCGCGGACGACGCCACTATTCGGTGGCCGGTGAATGGGTGTGACGGTGTGACAGCACGTGGCAGATGGGATCTGGAATGAAATATATATACATAAGGACGAGAGTTGTTTGGAAGTGTGCCCAATGACGATGTCGCAGTGTATCCGTAGCTTCACTATTGTTCATCCGTACTCGTATTCTTACTCGCTAGCCCCTCCCGGTCCTCCCCGGCTTACCCGTGCCCGTTCCTCATCGGTCCGCGGCCTCTCCTACACTCTCCAACAGCCATCCCCTACTGCTCTCGCTGTAAGGCAAAGAGAAGTCCGCTCAAAAATCGTTGCCGGTATTCTCCTCAATCGCGTCTATGCTGTTGGCAAACCCGTTCATCGCAGGTCACCTTGCCCAGATCAGCCCAGGCCCTATGTCCCAAGTGGTCTCTCCATTTGCATTGCTTGCGATGCTTGATTCTCTTTTGGGATAGCTTCGCTTTTGCAGAAGCAAAATAGTTTACTCGGGGCTATTTTCTATATCCCCCACCCATTCCTACTTTGGACTCGGATATTTTCTTTGTCTCATCCAATGCTGCAATTGTACAACCAAGTCAACCATGAACAAGACAATGCAATTAGTACATTTTATATTCTAGGATATTTGGATTACCATTTCTTCTAGAGAGCGCGCTTGCTATTTCATTGTAGAATACAAAATTTTCTCTCCTCTCTTACGGTGTGTGTGTGTGTGTACTTGTACGTACTTAGATTACTATTAAGAATTGTTAAAATGAACCAAATGGCCTGGTGGTCTTGGCAGGACGTAAATACATACCCGGAAATCATCCTGAAATCAAGGTTGGACCTCTAGTTGATGGATCTATATCAATGGATCCTGGATCATTGACTCAGCGCAAGTGCGACTTTCTTCCAGTTGGAGTTATTCGGTACGTCTATCCGTCGATCGCTTTCGGTGAACTTCTAATTTCAATTTTTTATCTGGTGCTGTCGATAATTTCCTTAACTGGTACAAATTGATATTTTTGGTTCTCTATATCAAATGTATATAGTAAAGCATTCAGAAACATGACTGATGATTCAATCTTCTGCCTCGTGTACACTTGACTCGACTATTTACTCGGAAACGAATTGTGGAAACGAATATAGCCTCTACCTTTAGGATTTAGAGGTAATGCAAGTTTCCGCCGAATCACGTGTGTCGACTCGGAATTCCCGCTAGCCAAATTTCTGGGGTTGCGCTGGTGGGGTTACTTCGTGGTCGGCTAACATCATCAATTGTCAAGGGGGACTGTCAACCGTAGATTGAACGTATCCCTTGACGTCAGTTCTGGTTAGTTTCAATTTGTATGATAAATCTCCGAAAACAGTAAGTTCTGTTCTGGACTTCGGTTGAAAAGATGGACCGGTAGTGCCTTTCTAAGTAGTGCTCAATTTTAGAAGAAATGAAACTCCATTCGGCTAATGATTCCTTAAACACACACACCAACCAAATCATGTGAAGAGCAATAGAACTGATTTTGGGAATTAGAATGGCTCGGCTCCTATATGTGTGATGCCAAGTTGATCAATTTTCAGCACTGCAAAAGGAGGCAAGGTTTCAGCATGGTTCTTGAGATCTTATTAAGTCCGAAGTCTTATTATATTTGTTCCAACAGTTCATTTGGAAGCCTTCTTTTAAAGCAGAGGCGACTTGCCATTATTCTCCGTCGGGCAGTCAGAACTTGGCTGATCTTGAGCTATCTGGTGGGAGCAGATGCCAAGAGGGGATGATGATGACCTTTTTGAGTTTGTTTTTCGAGAAGAGGAATAATTACTTTCCTGAGTTTCTTCATTCAAATTGAGGATGAACCTCGAAAAAGCCTGCTTCAATTGATTTGGACTGATGGAATGAGCTTATACTCTATAGAGTCTGGTGATTCATATACGAAATGTCCGTGAACGTCGAGGTTTGTCAAAGAGAGAGAGAGATATTGCTGCTGATGCTGCTAAACATAGTGCGTATGAATCAATGTCTTATGACGGTACATTCATTGACGTGACGAGACACCTATTCTGGAATTACAAAAAACTTACTTGTATCGACCTCCCCTTCTTTCATCTTTTCGAGCAAAATTTTGAGCTCTCTAAATTGTTCAATTTTATGTCTTTTCTATATATCAACATTCTGGATTAACAGGATGACGGATTTGTCGCAGAAGAAAGAAACTCAACTTGATACGTGACCACGCGACCGGAAGTGCTTGCCACCGCGAAAAACAATGTCTCTGTCACTCTCTCATCTGATTCTCTCATGTTAGCAAGAGGACGGACAAAAAAAGGAGGGGTGATTTACCAGAACTGCTATAGCATAGTTTGAAGGGTTGCAAGCCATACACAGTGATTAGATTGCCTTGATCTTGTTTCTTTTCTTTTTGATGAGATCTTCTAAAACTAAACGCAGTGTAACTTACAGGTAAAACATGAGATTTGACGATTTGAGCTATGCCCAACCCAACAAAGCATACAATTCTTGGTTTATGCTTTGCAATCTTAGATAAGAGAGGAGATACGCAGGCGAGTTGTTCTACGCGCGATAATTCATTTTGCTAAGTGATCCGAAGGAAGTAAGTCAATGTTGGCTCTGAAAGAAAGAGAAAGAACTACCTGAGCTGTAGGTCGATCAACGAGATTCGTCTGACCGTTATCATTTAAAATGACTCATGATCAAAGACGATGTGTTATAACATACCAGGCCTATTGAAAATCGACTTGGAAGTGCATAGTCCTGTGTAGGTTGTAAACGTTCTGTTGTCAAGCCTACACGAGTTAATGTGCAACTCAGAATACCAAAAATAGAAAGAACAAACACCTGATTCATAAAGACAAGGCCAGAAATGGTTGGTAGGTCCACCGAAATGATGACCTATTTCCGCGGACTTCTGCCCTGGGCTTTCATTGGAAAGTAATCTGGGTGTTGGCAACCAAATAGATAAACTCACTTGATTCCACAGAATACGACTGTAGAACTGGTCAGTCACTCAGAATTGACGTACGAGAGAAGGTATACTATTTAAATTCGGTTCAAGATAGTCTTGAAGAAATCTTAGATAGTTATATTTTTCTTTTGAGGAACCTCTTGTTGCAATGACAGATGGATGTGTTTTTGTGAGTATTGAGGGGTATTCTGAGTCATTTAGTTTGCACAAAGGTTTTCTAAGAGTAGGAGGGTTTGGACTGTGGAAGGAAAAGGCAGAAATTGTTTGTTTGAATTGTAAACTTGAAGTAGACACCTCCTCATCCGACATTTTGGCAGAGGACAACTGATGAGGTCTCGTTTTTCCCACGCCTCTATGGAAGCATCACCCATCTCCTGTTGTTTATACTGTCAATTCTATCTACAGCCTGAAATTTAGTGTTAAATTAATATTCTGCTCATTCATACTTATAACTATAACTGTGATTAGCACAGCATGGTACCGATTCGATTTCCAGTTTAGTTACCTGTTGATATATAGCGAACGGTGGTTGTAGGCTGTAGCATACCTTGAACAGCGCTTGGATACCCTTTTCTGCAGCTTGCTCCTCCAACTCCTCAGGTCTTAGATTGCTGGCCTTTCCCGCTATTTGAGTTCTATTGCTGCCTGGAGTGTCGACACGCTGATTAAGGTTTGGATTCAATTTCAGATCATCAAACTTACGTCTCGCTAAAGACGTGATATTTTCCTTGAACACACGCTTGAGGTCCTTGTATTTTGGATTTGGATCAGAAATAGATAAAAGTGGCTATGAGCCATACTCTGCCTCGATCCAGCTCCTGGACACATCTGTATCCTCTGGGCCAGTGGCAGGATACCTAGCTTTTTGTAAGGTTTTCAACAGGCTTTTCCACCCTTTTGGCTCTACCAGCCACTTTCTGGGCTCTTAATCAGCACTGAAATGATAAGAAGCGTGCCTCTGCAGCTTTTTGTTGCTCTTTCTCTTTTCTTTTTCCTCGGGCGACATGATCTCTCTCCCTTTCGCATCTTTGGACCGCGATTGCCTCTCCGCATCCTCCGCCTCTTGTAGAACAGCCTTCATCTCCCTCGCTAAACTGATATCGCCAATGATTGGGGTAAATCTCTCTACCAAAGATCGCTCCAAATAGTTCTTCTGGATCGACATAGCCTCCTTGTGTCTGCCGTGTAGATGAGTACATTCAAGTGTTATTCGACTCGAGGTATTAGTCCCTTATTTTCGCTACTAAGGATGGAATCTGATGACTGGGAATAGGCGGCAACTGGGCAGAGTGCCGAATTTGGAACTCCAGAAGTTCTTCAAGTCCTCGCTGGTGCTGATGCATGTCAGAACGCACATGAGCTCCTCTCGTGTAAAGTCGACCTGCGAAACCAAGCTGGGTCTGAGTGGCCTGGAGGAGAATGAGGTGAAGTGGACAAGGTTTGTACTTTTTCCTGAGGGCTGGATCCGATAGTGTCTGGTATGTAATCGCAATCTGCTTAAAGCAATCCTCTGCTTCCGGGTCGTCTGGACTCTTGTCTGGGTGGTGTTTGATTGCCAAATGACCTGGTGTGGATGAATCGTATCAAAGACTTCAAGACCGTGACGATGAGAGAAAAATGGACGTACGGTATGCCCTTTTGATATTGTCAGTCGTCGCTGTTATTGGAACGATGAGTAATTCGTAGTATCCGGTTTCAAGTGGCCGGTCTTGAGTTCCAATTTGCCTGACCTTCTGGGCAGGCTTCGCACCATCAGATATGAAAACTGGCTTTGATTGGGCAACAGCGGTTATTGAATGTGATGAAGGTATTAGAATGCATGTGATAATATGTTTGGGATGAAAAGCATCGGATCTGCAAAAGCATTCCTGGTCGTAGCTGTGGGCTGGGAACTGGAAACTCGAGAAAGACACTACAATGGGAACACGTCGTTGCAATATGAGGGTATACAGATCTTGAGGGGAGGTCATGGTAGGGAGAGCTGATCAGGACCGCAACTACTATTATACTACTGCATGCTTTTTATATACGATTAATCGTCCGCCCAAACAAATGCGCCTTCAATATACTCTGCATTTTCTCTGCGATAAATTGCACATGCATCTACCAACTTTGCGAAATCTCTTCGGACTGCCACATTTTCAACTAAAGGGCATACTCAGTGGAGACTGCCGCTTCATTGGCTGCGATTACTTACCTTGGATTAGGGTACCCGGATGTAACCAGTCCTGAATAATACAGTCTTGAACTTCTTCGATAAACTCTTCCATTTCCCAGCGTTCTCCCAACACCAACGTATCCAGTAGCACTGGAAGTTCCAGTGATGAAGGATCCAACTTCGACAAGCTTCCCGCATAAATATAATCTGGCAGAGGCCAAATTCAGTGCTTAGTCTCCAGAACGTGGTTAAATTACCCACCGAGAACCAAAGAAATACACGCTCTTGAATGATTATGGCAAGAGATCTTATCCTTAAGGGGCGCTGGATCAGCTTCCCTGAGATCGTTACAGAAAACTTTCATGAGATGGTTGCTTTGTGTGGCAAGGAAAGATTTATGGCCCAGAAGTGGACTATCTGGTTCATCATCGTAGGGAATGAACTGAATGTCGACCAAATGTCTTTCCTGTCTCATCTGGGAAAACTTCTCTCGAACACGAGACAACGAGTCGGAGCCTGGGGAAACACTAGATG
>Ga0157366_1000407_pt1 | contig 19769 bp, 15 predicted proteins | sample AttbisABBM1_FD_113149 | JGI IMG/M metagenome (GOLD analysis project Ga0157366, IMG submission 113149) | Fungus gardens microbial communities from leaf cutter ant in Botucatu, State of São Paulo, Brazil - Atta bisphaerica ABBM1 | ecosystem: Host-associated > Fungi > Mycelium > Unclassified ...
AGATATTCCACGATGACTGATTTGCGCTGAACTGGCCTCACTCTTCCACAAAAGTCGAGCGCCAGTTAACCAGCGTCTTAGGGATTGCGGCCTTATCTGTTTCCGTTGTGACATAGTGCAGAGACAATCCCTTGTTATCTTTGGCTGGCTCAATACGCATTGCCCAGATTTTCCCATTCGGCGTATACATGATCATCGCTGATTGTCGGTTTGCCATGCCTTTCACCCACAGCAGTAAGACCGTTGCGCCAACACTGTCCTGATCACGGCCATAGACAAAGCTGGTCGCGGTTTCCAGGTATTTTTGATACTCATCACCCACCAGTTCACGAAAGCGATCATCAAGCGCTTTGTCAGGGAAAATCCCCAGACTCAGCAATGTGGCAGGAGGCCGTGGATCACGGTCTGCTTTGACATAAACCCCATCAATGGCTATTTCACCCGGCAGCAACATAGTGCAGCTACCGTGGTTGTCACTGCTCACTTCCAGTTTTCCATCCGCTCGTGGCACCAGAAGAATGGCACATCGCCCTCCCCAGGCGATGTCATTGGTATAACCCACGCCGTAAAAATCATGTACGTTGCCACTGAGTGTGGAGCGATAAGTACCGCCCCACACCGTTGCATCCATTTTAAATCCCCAGTCAGTCGCTTTTTGGATCAGGATCTTTCCGCCATTACCCGAGGTTGCCGAGATATTCCACCAGACACCTTGCCAGTTGAATGTACTGGGTACGCCATACAGTTGCCCAATGCCATTTAAATAAGCACGTTGCAGACAAGTGTTACTGGCACAGGCATTGCGAGCCTGCGTCCAGTTATTGGTCATCGTATTAATTCGTTGTGGATCGTCCACCACCACATCACGAAAAGAGTCAGTAAATACACGATCAAGCCATGTCAGTTCATCGCTATCACAAATTGTATTTTCAATCACCGTTGCAGCACGACCGCAATCTATCGCCTGGACAGATGGGATCCCTGACATCAGGAAGATGAAAAAGAGTAAAAATCGAGAGCCGTTAAACATGAGACTGATCCCAGAGTTCCAGATAACTGTTATAGCCTAATACTCGCAAACTGTGTCTGCTATTACAGTGAAGATCCTGTTCTACTTTCATTCTGTCTGGATTTCCTGAACAGAGGTAAAAATGGAAGACGTTAAACAGATACTGCTACGCGAAATCGACATACTCAATCGTGAGGAGCAGCGTGATAATAAGCCACGTTTCAGCTTTACGTTCCTGAAGAAGCATCCAGGTCTGTGGGCTTCCATGTATGGCTGTTACATCCTGACTGTTGCACTGATTTTCACCACCGATTTTCTTGGCTGGCCAGCATTCTGGGGAGCCACGTTGTTCATTCTGCTGATGAGCGGATTGATGTTGATGGATATCAACCCGAAATACCGTTTTGAGGATATTGATACGCTCGATCTGCGCGTATGTTACAACGGTGAATGGTACTATATCCGCACCCTGTCTCAGCAGGCAATTAACGATATTCTCAACAGTGATAACGTCCCCGACAATGTGAAACAGGGCATTAATAAGTTGCTGTCACTAAAAGGCGAGGTAGACTTTTATGACGTCTATCATCTGACCTGGGGCCAGCAACCCGCCGCTGCGGTATAATTCCTGATTGTCGCGATCACTTGATTTATGTGTGTCGCGGCAACAACAACTCGCTAATCAACTCACCAAGCTGCGCTACCGCAGCATCCTGCGATGCATTCCACCACGCGGTATTAAAACGAAAATAGTTAGCGTACTGCTCGCTGGAGGAGAACATTTTTCCCGGCGCGATACTGATGTTCTGTGCCAGTGCCCGGTAGTAAAGCTCAGTGGTGTTGGCCTGCTTTGGCAACTCAATCCACAGGAAATAGCCACCACGCGATTCGTTAATTTTCGCCCCATAAGGAAGATGGCGTTTCAGTGACTGAAGAGCCTGATTTTTACGTTGCTCCAGTACCTGACGTAAACGCCGCAGATGGCGATCATAGCTGTGAGTATCCAGATAAGTTGCCAGCGCCTGCTGCATCGGAGCACTGGTGGATAACGTGCTCATTAACTGCATGCGCTGAATGCGCTGGGCATGTTTTCCCCCAGCCACCCAGCCAACACGAAATCCCGCCACCAGGTTTTTAGAAAACGATGAGCAGTGCAGTACATTGTCATGACGGTCAAACGCTTTGGCAGGTAACGGTTTTTCATTGCCAAAATACAGCTCGCTGTACACATCATCTTCAATCAATGCAACGTTGTGTTGTGCCAGTAGTTCCACCAGTTGCTGCTTTTTCTCCCGGCTCAGCGTACAACCTACCGGGTTGTGCTGATTACTCATCATCCATAACGCTTTTATTGGCCAGCTTTCCAGTGCCCGGCTCAATTCATCAAGATCAATCCCTGTTTGCGGATCGGTGGCAATCGCCACGGTTTTGAGTTTCAGTCGCTCAATGGCCTGTAACGCACCATAAAAAGACGGGTTTTCAATCGCCACCCAGTCACCCGGTTCCGTCACAACCTGTAAACTGAGGTTAAGTGCTTCCATTGCGCCATTGGTGATCACAATTTCATCCGGTGATACCTGTACACCTTGCAGTGCGTAACGCTGAGCCAGCGTTTTCCGCAGAGCTTCATTGCCAGGAGGAAGGTTATAGAGTGCATCCACCGCTTTCATGCTGTGAGAAACCGTGGTCAGTGCCCGCATTAACTGGCGCTGAGGAAACAGTTCCGGGTCCGGGAACGCTGACCCGAAGGGAACAATATGGGGATCACGGCTGGCCTGTAACACATCAAAAATAAATGCATTGATATCCACTGACTCTGCCAGTTGAAGCTTTTGGTGGCTGACGGGATGGCTGAGGAATTCAGCGCGGGGGGCAACATAGTATCCAGACTGGGGGCGGGAGATAATCCAGCCCTGGCTTTCCAGCACCTGATACGCATGCATCACCGTCATCAGGCTCATGCCACTGAGGCCGACCTGCTCCCGCAGAGAGGGCAGCTTTTCACCCGGCATCCAGATTTCCGTTTCTATTTGCTGGCAGATTTGGGCAACCAGGTTTTCATATTTTGCCACGACTGTTACAGGCCATTTTTATTAAAAAGTGAACTATTATAGGTTACATGCCACAGGCAATAAACCGACTCTGCATCAAAAACGGTGTGCTTTTATTTCAACCAGACTACGCATGCCAGAGCAGTCATATCCCCTCAACCTAACCTGATTTATTATTTGTTAATTATTAGTTACCAACGTAAATACATTGCTCAAAGCAAGGGTGATATGGGTCACATTATTTTCATTATCCGCAGGATAAAAGTGAGGTTATTACACTCAGGATGCAGTAGTGAGAAGGATGTAGTCTATGCACGACAATACCGTACAAACCCCTTCGCGTAAGAATGGCGCAAAAACGATTTTCAATGTTACCAGCGGTAACTTCCTTGAAATGTATGATTTTATGGTGTTTGGTTACTATGCCACCGCCATAGCAAAAACCTTTTTCCCCGGTGATGATCCCTTCGCTTCGCTGATGTTAACCCTGATGACCTTTGGTGCAGGATTCCTGATGCGTCCACTCGGAGCGATTGTGCTCGGCTCCTATATTGACCGCCACGGACGACGCAAAGGGTTGTTGCTGACGCTGTGCTTGATGGCAATCGGTACACTGACCATTGCTGTCACACCGGGTTATGCCTCATTAGGTATGGCTGCACCGATTCTTATTCTGCTTGGACGACTGTTACAGGGCTTCTCTGCCGGAGTCGAACTGGGCGGTGTCTCTGTGTATCTGTCTGAGATTGCGCCAAAGGGGAAGAAAGGGTTTTACGTCAGCTGGCAGTCGGGTAGCCAGCAAATTGCCGTCATTTTTGCAGCACTGCTGGGTCTGCTTCTGAACCATTTACTGGACAGAAGCCAGGTCAGCGACTGGGGCTGGCGTATCCCGTTTGTGATCGGCTGTTTGATTGTACCGTTTCTGTTCTGGATCCGCCGCATGCTGGAAGAAACAGAAGCCTTCAGTCAGCGTAAACATCATCCCACTATGCGCCAAATCGTCCGTTCAATGGGCAGTAACTGGGCATTGATACTGGCGGGTATGCTAATGGTCGTCACCACAACAGTAATGTTCTATATGATCACTGCTTTTACCCCTACCTTTGGTAAAACCGTGTTGATGATGAGCGATAAACAGAGCTTCTTTGTCACGTTGTGTATTGGTGTCTCTAATCTGTTCTGGCTACCTGTAATGGGAGCTGTATCTGATCGTTATGGCCGCCGTCCATTGTTGTTACTGTTCACGGTATTAATGATTCTGACCGCGTGGCCGGTCCTGCACTGGCTGGTAGGTTCCCCTACGTTTTCCCATTTGCTGATGGCGGAGTTGTGGCTCTCTTTCCTGTACGGCAGCTATAACGGTGCGATGGTGGTTTATCTGGCTGAAGTGATGCCAGCAGAAGTGCGCGCAACCGGGTTCTCACTGGCCTATAGTCTGGCAACTGCACTGTTTGGTGGTTTTACACCGGCAGTATGTAGCTATCTGATTCATGCCACAGGGGATAAATCTATGCCTGGCGTTTGGTTAACCATTGCCGCACTGTGCGGCTTAATCGGAACGGTAATTATCAAAAGGTTGGTGAAGCAGTATCGGATAAAACAAACCTCTGAACCGGTGGTTTCACTTTAACTTCTGGGAGTATTGGTGGGCTTTTCATTCGAATGCGCCGCTATTGGGATGAGGAGGATGATTGCCAGATTAGCGGCGGCTGGTTGCTGATGCAGGGTGGTAGGTGCCCACCCCTGTTGGCTTTGTTCTTGCTGTGAGACAAAACACTCGCTTCTGCGGGAAAGTGGTAACACGTTGCTTCAGTGGGACAATCAGTCAGACACTATATCAAATGAATCCCCCTCCCTGGCAGGCAACACAAGAGTTAAAGAGTGGCAGAAGGGACTTTCCGTCCGGGCATCCACAGCGCTGAATGGAGGGAGCCAGGATGGACAGACAGGAATGTCTGTCCAGGGGCTCTGCGAAACAGGGATGTTTCGTCAGAGCCGTGCCGTCGGGCTGACGAGCAGAGTGAGGGAACCGCTATTTACCAGCGCTTTCCATCCCCATCAAGCCAATTTTCAGGTAACCTGCACTGCGCAATTTATCCATCACGCTCATCAGCATCTCATAGTTCACTGACTTATCGGCCTGGAAAAAGATCGTGGTGTCCTTTTTGCCTTCGGTCTGTTTAATCAGTTCATCCACCAGCGAATCTTCCGTCACTGCATCATTGCCAATATAGAGCTGATTATCCGCTTTAATCGACAGATAGACTGGCTTTTCCGGGCGAGGCTGCGGTGCGCTGGTTGAAGCAGGCAGATTAACGCGAACATCTACGGTGGCAAGTGGCGCTGCAACCATAAAGATAATCAACAGCACCAGCATCACATCGATAAACGGCGTCACGTTGATTTCGTGCATTTCACCGTCGCTATCGAGATCCTCATTTAATCGCATTGCCATAGTACTTAACCTACCCGCAGTTTCTGTGCAGATTGAACAGGATGAGCATTTTCACTGGCAGCAAGATCAAGATCACGGCTTTGCAGCAACAGTACCTGTGCCGCCACATCCCCCAAAGAGGCTTTATAGCTGGCAATCATCCGCGCAAAGACGTTGTAGATAACCACTGCCGGGATAGCCGCTACCAGACCAATTGCGGTTGCCAGTAACGCTTCTGCAATCCCCGGAGCCACAACGGCCAGATTAGTCGTTTGCGTTTTCGCAATACCGATAAAGCTGTTCATAATGCCCCAAACCGTACCGAACAGGCCGACAAAAGGCGCAATTGCGCCAATAGTGGCAAGGTAGCCATTACCACGTCCTGCATAACGACTAAACGCTGCCACACGGCGTTCAAGGCGGAAACCAGTACGATCTTTAATACCGCTGTTGTCATCAGAACCCTGCGAGAGTTCCAGCTCATTTTCAGCTTCTTTTACCAGTAATGCGCTAAGGCTTGGGCCGTTAAATCCAGCACAGACTTTCGATGCAGCATCCAGCGAACGGACTTCTGCCAGTTGCTGCTGTTCACGCTTCAAACGTCTGCGTGCTGCGCTCAATTCAATCATCTTGCTAAAGAAAATGGCCCAGGTGACAACCGATGCCAACAACAGCCCAATCATTACGGCCTTAACTACGATGTCTGCATGCTGGTACATGCCCCAGACGGAAAGATCCACCTGCATCAAATCATTTGCCACGCTGTATCTCCAACATCTCATTGCTGATAGCGAAAAAATTCAGGATGGATCATACCAAACTCATCACGAATTGATAGTCGTTCTCATTACTATTTACAGATCGGGCGCCATTTTTGAACAATTTTTCCTCATTACCCAATGTGATACCGCTCACAATGAAATTTTATCACCTGCCTCAATCCCGAATACGCTATGCAGCTGTGTTAACGTAAATCCCATACTGAATGGAGAAAACGTGTTTATGACCAGCAAAAAAATTGAAACGACACTTGTTTCTGCCGGACGCAGCAAGCGATATACCCAGGGTTCGGTGAACAGCGTTATCCAGCGCGCTTCTTCTCTGGTTTTTGACAGCCTTGCCGACAAAAAGCGCGCAACTGCCGGGCGCGCTAACGGTGAGTTGTTCTATGGCCGCCGGGGTACGCTCACCCATTTTTCGTTGCAGGATGCGATGACCGAACTGGAAGGGGGCGCTGGCTGTGTGCTCTACCCTTGTGGCGCAGCGGCTGTTTCAAATGCCATTCTCGCTTTCGTCAGTGCCGGGGATCACGTACTGATGAGTGGCGGAGTTTATGAACCAACACAAGATTTCTGCCGCCAGATCCTGAGTAAATTAAACGTCAGTACCACCTGGTTCGATCACTGCATCGGCGCAGAGGTTGCGGATCTGGTGCAATCCAATACCCGCGTCGTCTTCCTTGAGTCTCCGGCATCGATCACCATGGAAGTACAGGATACTCCGGCAATGGTCGCCGCCATTCGCAGCAAAGCGCCAGAAGCGATTATTATCATGGACAATACCTGGGCCGCTGGGATCCTGTTCCGGGCGCTGGATTTTGGCGTAGATATCTCGATTCAGGCCGGGACTAAATACCTTGTTGGTCACTCTGATGCGATGATCGGTACCGCTGTTGCCAACGAACGCTGCTGGGAACAACTGCGTGAAAACTCTTATCTGATGGGCCAGATGGTTGATGCAGATACCGCCTACATCACCAGTCGCGGTCTGCGTACCCTGGCAGTGCGTCTGCGCCAGCATCAGGAAAGTAGTATTCAGATTGCACAGTGGCTGGCAGAGCGCGATGAAGTAGAACGCGTTAATCACCCTGCTCTGCCACAGTGCAAAGGCCATGCGTTCTGGTTGCGCGATTTTAGTGGCTGTAGCGGCCTGTTCTCCTTCGTGCTGAAAGAGCGCCTTAGCGACGAACGTCTGGCACATTTCCTGGATCACTTCCATCACTTCAGCATGGCGTATTCATGGGGAGGTTATGAGTCGCTGATCCTCGCCAACCAGCCAGAAGAGCTGGCCGCTATCCGACCTGCTGGTGGAATTGATTTCAGTGGTACCCTGGTCAGGGTACATATCGGCCTGGAACACGTTGATGATCTGATTGATGACTTGCGTGCTGGCTTTGATCGCCTCAAAAAATAACCCATAGTGGTCACAAATACGTAATAAGGCGCCTGGTTGCGCCTTTGATCAAGATCTGTAACACAATTTGCGAGTATTATAGTGGCATAGCGACAAATAGCAGTTAACAGGATAACAAATGGGTGTTTTACACGAGATTGTTCAGGCGCTCTGGCATCAGGATTTTACTGCGCTGGCCAATCCTGATGTGATTTGGGTGGTTTATGGCGTGATGTTTACCACTTTGTTGCTGGAGAATGGGTTATTGCCCGCCGCATTTTTACCCGGAGACAGCCTGTTGTTACTGGCTGGAGCGATGGTAGCCAAAGGTGTTATGGCTTTTTTCCCTACGATGTTAATTCTGACCGCTGCTGCCAGCATGGGTTGCTGGTTAAGTTATCTGCAGGGGCGCTGGCTGGGCAACACCCGTCTGGTGAAAGGCTGGTTGCTGCATCTGCCCGCCCACTATCATCAGCGAGCATGTAATCTGTTTAACCGCCATGGATTACTGGCATTGCTGGTCGGGCGCTTTCTGGCATTTGTACGGACCATTTTGCCAACAATGGCCGGTATATCTGGCCTGAAAAACTCACGTTTTCAGATCTTCAACTGGCTGAGTGGTTTATTGTGGGTGGGGATTCTGGTTAGCCTGGGTTATGCCATCAGCCAGGTTCCTTTTATTAAACAGCATGAAAATCAGGTCATGACCTGCCTGATGCTGTTCCCTCTCATCATGCTGTGTGTCGGATTTATAGGCAGTGTGGTACTGGTTCTGAAACGGACGCTGGCGAAATAATAAATGAGATGGGGCAACACGCCCCATTCCTGCTAACGGGTGAACACCGTGATGCCCTTTCTCTTATCCGGCCTGCCGCATCCGCATGATTTCTTCCCCGGGTGTCACACCAAAATAGCGTTTAAATTCACGGGAAAACTGGGAAGCACTTTCATAACCCACTTTCATTGCTGCCACATTGGCTTTCATTCCTTCCTGTAACATCATCATACGTGCCTGGTGCAGGCGATAGCTTTTCAGATATTGCAGCGGCGAAGTGCTGGTCACTGCTTTAAAATTATGGTGAAACGCAGAAACACTCATATTGGCTTCAGAGGCTAACTGATCCACGCTCAGGTTGTCGGTAAAGTGATGCTCAATACGCCGCAGTACACGTGCTATCTGACTAAACTGGGTCTGCCGACTCACCAGAGCCAGTAAAGCACCGCCACATGGCCCCTGCAAAACATGGTAGAGGATCTCACGCACAATCTGTGGCCCCAGCACACGCGCATCGCGTGGATTTGGCATCACATCCAGCAACCGCTCAGTAGCGCAAAGTATTTCTTCAGTCAGCAGTGCCGAATGGATCCCTCGGGTTTGGGGCTCAGGCTGAAAACTATCGTCATCACCAATATCGATCAACAAATCCTGCAAACTAAGTGGATCAACGCGTAGCGTAATCCCGGCCAGTGGCGTCTCCGGCGTAGCCCAGGTTTCACATTCAAACGGCAAAGGAACTGTCAGCATCAGATAGCTGGTCGCATCGTAGCTAAATACGTTGTTACCCAGATATCCGGTTTTCTGCCCCTGAAACAAAATCACAATAGCGGGTTGGTACATTACCGGGGTGCGTGCGACATGTTTATCAGCATACATCAGGCTGATACCTGGCACTGATGACACCACCTGATTATGTGTCGCAAGATCAATCACCTGTTGCGCCAGTCGTTTACATATTGCCATTCTGTCCATTGCGCTTCCTGTTACTGAAACATTCACCACAAATATGATGATGCACCACTTAGCATTTCTCCAGTGATTTGTATAATCAGGCAAGAATCAGGCAGGAATGTACCTTGAGCTATCCCTCTGTGCCGCGCACAATGATCATCGATATTTTCTATTTATTGTTCAGGACTATCACCATGAATAACTTTGTATTGCATACCCCTACCCGTATTCTGTTTGGTAAAGGCCAGGTTGCTCAACTGGCAGCAGAAATCCCAGCAGGCAGTAAAGTACTGATCCTGTTTGGTGGTGGCAGCGTCAAAAAGAACGGCGTAATGGACCAGGTCTACAGTGCATTACAGGGATTTGATGTGCAGGGATTTGATGTGCAGGAATTTGGTGGTATTGAACCTAACCCGGATTTCGCTACGCTGATGCAAGCGGTTGAGATCGTTAAGCAGGAGAAAATTACCTTCCTGCTGGCTGTGGGCGGTGGTTCTGTGCTGGATGGCACTAAATTTATCGCGGCAGCGGCACTCTATCCGCAGGATCCATGGCATATCCTGCAAACAGGTGGGGCAGAAATCACTCAGGCTCTCCCTCTTGGTTCCGTACTGACATTGCCTGCAACCGGTTCAGAATCGAACAAAGGTGCAGTGATTAACCGCCGTTCCACCCGCGACAAATGTTCATTTGGCAGCAGCCATGTCTTCCCACGTTTCGCGATACTGGACCCGGTTTATACCTACAGCCTGCCACCGCGCCAGATTTCCAATGGTGTGGTTGATGCTTTCGTACATACCATCGAGCAATACCTGACCTGGCCAGTTGATGCCCGTGTGCAGGACCGTTTTGCCGAAGGCTTGTTGTTAACGCTGATCGAAGAAGGTCCACGCGCCCTGGCTGAACCAGAAAATTATGATATTCGTGCCAACGTGATGTGGAGTGCCACGATGGCGCTGAATGGTCTGATTGGCGCGGGTGTGCCACAGGATTGGGCATCTCATGCACTTGGTCATGAATTAACAGCCCTGCACGGTATCGATCACGCACAAACCTTAGCCATTGTGCTGCCATCACTGATGAATATTCAGCGCAAGACTAAAAAAGAGAAGCTGCTGCAGTATGCAGCACGCGTCTGGGGCCTGACCACCGGCAGCGAAGAGCAACGTATTGATGATGTGATTGCCGCAACACGTCACTTCTTTGAACAAATGGGCATTGCAACCCGTCTGTCAGATTACCAGCTGGATGGTTCATCTATTCCTGCTCTGCTGGCAAAACTGGAAGAGAAGGGACTGACCAAACTCGGTGAGCACCAGGATATTACACTGGAAGTCAGCCGACAGATTTACCTGGACGCACGCTAATTTTTACCTGTCTGGCACGAGTCAACTAAACTTACTTTCATCAACCGGTGCCTGCGCGCCGGTTTTTCCGCAGAACAGGAGCTAACATGTCAGAGCAACCGATCATTAAACTGCACGATGGTAACAGGATGCCTCAGCTTGGGCTGGGCGTCTGGCAAGCCAGCATAGACGAAGCTCGTAGTGCGGCACTTACCGCACTGGAAGCAGGTTACCGTTCCATTGATACTGCAGCTATCTATAAAAACGAAGAAGGCATAGGTCAGGCCTTACGTGAAACGGATGTTCCGCGCGAAGAGATTTTCGTCACCACTAAATTGTGGAATGACCAACAGCTCAATGCAGAAAAAACACTGGAAACCAGCCTGAAAAAACTGCAACTGGACAGTGTTGATCTGTATTTGCTGCACTGGCCATGCCCTCAGCAGGATCACTATGTTGCCGCCTGGCAGCAGTTGATCAAGCTGCAACAACAGGGACTGATTAAAAGTATCGGTGTGTGTAACTTCAACGAATCTCACCTGAAGCGCCTGATAGACGAAACCGGCGTCCGCCCGGTTATCAACCAGATAGAACTGCATCCCATGCTGCAGCAGCGTACTCTGCATGCATGGAATGCGATGCATCAGATCCAGACTCAGTCATGGAGCCCACTGGCGCAAGGTGGTGCAGGTGTCTTTGATCAGGAGATCATTAAACACCTGGCGATAAAATACGACAAAACGCCGGCACAGATTGTGATCCGCTGGCATCTGGACAGTGGCCTGGTGGTGATTCCAAAATCTGTTACACCATCACGCATCAAAGAAAACTTTGATGTCTTTGATTTCCGTCTGGAGAAAAGCGAACTGAGCGAGATTGCCACGCTGGATTGTAATAACCGCCTGGGGCCAAACCCGGACGTCTTTAACGGATAATACCCGCACCAGATTGCCTGCCTGACCAACAACGCTGGCAGGCAATCCCTTTAAACCACGTTTAAAGAGCAGGGCTTACCTGCAACTGACCCGCTGTTCCACGATCGGCCATTTCCAGCATCTGGCTGTAGTAGACAAACGGGAAGTGCGCAGAAGAGGACTGAGTAAACGACACCAGTAATTCCACATTACCATCCACCCATACCGTATCTTTCCATCCACGATCTTCCGCCATGGTCTGTGCGCCATTAATCCCTTTGATCAGGAACATAACCCCCTGGATATGGAATGCCTGTGGTGTATCAGCGTGGATAATCCAGCGTTCAAAGCTCCCCTGTTGTGCCTGGGTATCAATGCGTTTCATATCCCACAATGTACCGTTAATACCTGGTGTGGTATCACCAAGACGGAATTCCCGGGTACGGCTGACACTGCCTTCCATGATCTGATCGGACAAAATCCGCATAGGTAAGTTATCAGTTACTAACGGCAGAAGCCCCGTCGGGCGGATGTTTAAAACTTGCGTGGAGATAAGTGTACTCGACGGCTCAAAGAAACCACGTAACCGTTCCACAAAACCAGCAGCTTCCCCGGCGGTTATCGAGACTTCATCACCCTGTGACATATCAATCAGAACTTCACGACGTTCACCCGGAGCCAGCGACAACTGCGTCACCGCCACAGGGGCAGGTAAAAAGCCCTGGTCACTGGCAATCACATTAAAGGGACGTCCATCACTCAAACGTAACTGGTAACGACGGGCATTCGAGGCGTTTAACAGACGTAAACGTACCCAGCCACGAGAAACCTCAATATAAGGATTCTGCACCCCGTTAACCAAAAGCGTATCACCAATAAAACCGCCATTGCCTGGTGGGTCGTATTGTGGCGAACCAAAATTATCCAGCCGTTTGTCCTGAATAATCAGCGGGAAGTCGTCAACACCATAGTGCTTCGGAATTGGTAAGGACTTACTAACTTCATCCTCAATCAACCACAACCCTGCCAGCCCATTGTAAATATGAGGAGCCATCCGGTTAGGTGTATTCGCATGATACCAGCAGGTTGCTGCCGCCTGGCGAACAGGAATAACTGGCGACCAGTCCACACCAGGAGACATTAAACGTGCGGCGCCGCCAGCCAGCGCTCCAGGAACCTGCAATCCACTTACGGTCATTGCAACAGGTTCGTTTAAGCGGTTGCTGTAAATCAGTTTAACGTCATCACCGCTCCATACACGCACTGTTGGACCAAGATACAGGCCGTTAAAGCCCCATACCTGTGCCTTGCTCACCCCATCAAAAGACCAGTGGCTGCGTTGCAGTGTCAAAAACAGTGGCTGGCCACGGCGTGATTCAATCAATGGAGGAATGGGCAGAGGATTCCCCTGTCCGGCAGCTCTTGCATTAAATGGTAGCGTAGCGGCACAAAGGGCAATGCCTGAGGCCTGAATAAATTGACGACGACTAAAGGACATACCCCACTCCGTAAGCCATAAAACGGCCAGCAGATTGACCGTGTTCCATATTTATCATTATGTATGAATATTACTGCTGTCTGTGTGACAACAGGGTAAGTAAGCACTCACCCCAAAAATTCAGAACTGACCTTTAGCTTCACGTTCAGCCACTTCAGCATTTAACTCATCAAGTTTCGCTGACATCAGCTCACGACAATGTGTCGCCAGTTTACGTACAGACTGATTTTCAAATGCTTTTATATCTACTGGTGGCAACATTTCAACAATCGCCAGACCATTTTTCAGGCGGTTTAACTTGATCTTGTCATGTGTGTTGGAAACCACAACAGGGATGACAGGCACACCCGCCGCCATTGCAGCATGGAAGGCGCCCGTTTTAAACGGTAACAGACCACGACCACGGCTACGCGTCCCTTCCGGGAACATCCAGAAAGAGATTTTTTTCTTCTGGAACTGCTCAATCAACTCACTGATTGTGCCATGTGCTTTTGCCCGATTTTCACGGTCAATAAGCAAATTCCCCGTCAACCAGTACAGCTGGCCAAAGAACGGGATCCACAACAAACTTTTCTTACCCACAGTGACCGTGGTTGGCTCCACGATATTCGCTGCGGTGATCATGTCATAGTTATTCTGGTGGTTGCAGATATAGATCGCATTCGGGAAGTTTTCATGTCCCTGTGGTCTGCGTAATTCCACCTTCAAACCAAAAACCGGTGCCAGACAACCAAAAAGTCGGCCAAAAGTGGACACATGTTTCGGATTGCGTGGGCTGAAAAGGCAATAAATACAGCCAAATACACAAACCAGAATTGAATAAATAACAACCACAATGATACGTAAAATAGCAAGCATCACAACCTCATTAGGCATCCACAGGACGTGATGGATCTTCAACATCCACACGATCGATTCGTTGTAATCCACGCGGCAGCAAGGTACCACGGCGACCACGTTCTGCCCGGAATTTCTGTAAATCATCGGCTTTCAGCGTCAGTTTACGCTTGCCGACATACAGAGTCAGGGCACTTTCTGGTGTCAGCAACAGCAACCAGGCCAGCTTATCTTCGCCTGATGCCGCCTGTGCAGAAGGAATAGAGATAATTTTGTTCCCCTTCCCTTTGGACAATTGTGGCAAGTCAGCAACCGGGAACAACAACATACGTCCGGCAGCAGTCATCGCCAGCAGCAGGTCATCATCATTGTGGATCGCCAGTGGCGTCATCACCTGGGCATTTTCCGGCAGACTCAGCAGCGCTTTACCCGCACGGTTGCGTGAAACCAAATCGCTGAAAGTACAAACAAAACCGTATCCGGCATCTGATGCCATCAGCAGTTTCTGATCATCCGCTTCCATCAGCACTTGCTCAACTGTTGCACCTGGCGGAGGTGTCAGTTTACCCGTCAGAGGTTCACCCTGACCACGCGCTGAAGGTAAGGTTGCCGGATCCAGTGCATAACTCCGTCCGGTGGAATCAATAAAGACCACGGGCTGATTACTCTTGCCCCGGGCAGCCGCACGGTAGCTGTCACCTGCTTTATAACTCAGGCCAACAGGATCAATGTCATGTCCTTTCGCGCTACGCACCCATCCCATTTGTGACAACACAATGGTGACTGGCTCAGAAGGCACCAGATCATTTTCATTAATGGCTTTCGCTTCTTCCCGCTCACACAATGGTGAACGACGCACATCGCCATACGTGTCGCTATCCGCCTGTAACTCTTTTTTCAGCAACGTATTCATCTTACGTTCAGAGGCCAGGATCCCCTGCAGATAATCACGCTCTTTTTCCAGTTCTTCCTGTTCACCACGAATTTTCATCTCTTCCAGCTTAGCGAGATGACGCAGTTTCAGTTCAAGAATGGCTTCAGCCTGCGTTTCTGACAACTCAAAGCGCGACATCAGTACCGGTTTGGGCTCATCTTCACTGCGGATAATATGGATCACTTCATCAATATTGAGGAAGGCGACCAATAAACCAGCAAGAATATGCAGACGTTTCAGTACTTTATCGAGGCGATAATTCAGACGACGACGAACCGTATCACGTCGATACACCAACCATTCGCTCAGGATCTCCAGCAGATTTTTCACTGCCGGACGGTTATCCAGGCCAATCATATTCAGGTTGATACGATAGCTGCGTTCAAGATCGGTAGTGGCAAACAGATGATTCATCACCTGCTCCATATCCACACGGTTAGAACGCGGCACAATCACCAAACGGGTTGGGTTTTCGTGATCAGACTCATCACGCAGATCCTCTACCATCGGCAGCTTTTTATTACGCATCTGAGCTGCAATTTGTTCCAGTATGCGCGCACCGGAAACCTGATGTGGCAGAGCAGTGATCACCACATCGCCATCTTCTTTTTTCCATATTGCACGCATACGAACTGAACCACGACCGCTTTGGTAAATTTTGCGGATCTCGTTGCGTGGTGTGATGATTTCAGCTTCAGTGGGATAATCCGGGCCCTGAACGATGTCCAGCAGCTCATCCAGTGACGCTTTCGGGTTGTCGATAAGCGTAATGGCCGCTTTTGCCACTTCACGCAAATTATGCGGCGGAATATCCGTCGCCATCCCGACCGCAATCCCGGTGGTTCCATTCAGCAAAATGTTTGGCAGACGCGCCGGTAACATTTTGGGTTCCTGCATGGTGCCGTCGAAGTTTGGCGTATAATCAACCGTTCCCTGCCCCAGCTCGCTCAGCAACACCTCAGCATATTTTGACAGCCGTGATTCGGTGTAACGCATGGCCGCAAAGGACTTAGGATCGTCAGGTGCCCCCCAGTTTCCCTGGCCATCAACCAGTGGATAACGGTAGGAGAAAGGCTGCGCCATCAGCACCATCGCTTCATAACAAGCACTGTCGCCATGCGGATGATACTTGCCGAGCACATCCCCGACAGTACGCGCTGACTTTTTAAACTTCGCGCTGTTGTTCAGCCCCAGTTCAGACATCGCATAAACAATCCTACGCTGAACCGGCTTAAGGCCATCGCCAATATAGGGAAGCGCACGGTCCATAATCACGTACATGGAGTAGTTCAGGTACGCGTTTTCTGTAAATTTGTGCAGAGCAAGGCGCTCGGCACCATCCTGCATCTGATCACTCATCGTTTTCTTTTCCTCACATTGTGGTGCTTTGGCCCGACTGTACTGGCCCATCCTGCTGGGCCTGGCTTTTTCATACAGCCAGGTAACTCCGCTCCACATAGCGGTAAGTTTGGCGAGGATAGTACCTTATCCTGTTGGGGGCTGTCACAGGGATCAGCAAATAGCCGGGTGATAATTCAGGTAAAAAACATCTGCAGAAAGGTCCAAATTTCACAAAATATTTTATTGAAAATAGCAAACGATGTCTGCTCTAAGAAAGAAGAATAGACTAATTACGATTTCCTACCCAATTTCCAGCCACTATACTGCCAGCCACTATTTTACACACGGCCATTCCACAAAAACGGGTTAACAAAACATGAGATAGCCCATAATAGCGTTCAGGCAGAGTATTCCCCCTTATTATTTTCCATTGATCATGAATTTTTATTTCAACATCAATATGTGGGTGCAATAAACCCTCGCCCAAAGACAAGGACAATCGCCCCTTTACTGCAATACCGGTCATAGCCTGCAGATAATATATGGGTCAGAAGGAGATTTTTTATGGTTCGCCATTTTCACCCGATATCTTTTCTTATCTTTTTATTTTATTTCATCATCGGAACAACACAGGCGACGAGTATTGCAGGCGATATGCAACAGCAAAATGCTCATCAGCAGGAACGCCAGAAAGCTCTGCAATCTCAACTTGATACCGTCGGGAAAGATGTACGTTCAGAACCCTTTCCTGGTCTTAATCAACCACTGAAATTTGTTAATTCATCTTCCTGCCTTAAAATAAAAAGGGTTCTGATTGAGAAAGGTGACGATATCCCTCACTGGCTACCATTACAGCGCATTGCTGACAACGCCATAGATCACTGCATGAATGCGCAGAATATTAAAGTGACGGCGATCATATTGCAGAATAAACTTATCGCATCAGGGTATATTACTTCTCGCATTGATCTCCCAAAACAAAATGTTAAAAATGGCGAATTGAAGATAAAGGTTATTTCGGGATCTATTGGCAGGATATACCTTCAGAAAGGTGCCGATAAATATGTGCATATTTCTAATACGTTCCCAACTCATGATGAAAATATTCTTGACCTCCGGGATATTGAACAGGGGCTGGAAAATATGCAGGGAATTCCAGGGACCGATGTACACATCAATCTTATTCCTGCTGCTGAAGGGCAAAAAACAGATATTGCTATTGACCGTTATCAGCACTCTTTCTGGCGCGTTACCAGTTGGGTAGACGATACAGGTGGCAAAAGTACAGGACGTTATCAGGCTGGTATTGCACTCTATCTGGATAATCCAACATCGTTAAATGATCTGTTCTATATTTCAGCGACACACGACCTCCATAATCGCTCTCGCTTTGGTAGCAAAAGTTCATCCCTCAACTATACCGTGCCCTACGGATACTGGTCATTTAACCTGTATGCCAGCGAAAGTCAGTACCACCAGGCTCTGTCTGGTACGTTTTCTGACTTCCAGTATCGGGGAAAAAACCGGGTAATGAGCGGAAAAATCAACCGGGTGTTACATCGCGGTGCACAACAAAAAACCACCCTCAGCACGCAAGTGATTAAGCGAAATGCAAATTATCATGTTGCTGATGTTGAACTGGAATTACAAAGAGTCGATATCACCAATCTTCGTTTCGATCTGGCCCACCGGCACTATATTCGTGATGCCGTCATTGATGCTGATCTGGGTTTTCAGCGTAATGTCCGCGGGTTTGGTAGCCAGCAACCCCAGGCAACATCGGATATCGTCAGCGATAGTAGCCGGATTATCACGCTGGATTTGCAGGCTATGGTTCCTTTCCAACTCGCCGGGATGGCTATGAGCTGGCAGCCACACTATTACCAACAATACACGCCGGATACGCTGATCACCCAGGATCAATTAAGTATTGGTAATCGCTGGTCTGTACGTGGTTTTGATGGTGAAAACACCTTAATAGGAAATAATGGCTGGTATTTAAGCAACACGATTAATATTGATCTTCCACCGTCGTGGAATAATCAGCTGTACGCGGGTATTGATTATGGTCAGGTTTCCAGAATTAACCAGAATTGGGTACCTGGTCACGCTATCACCGGGGGAGTTTTGGGGATCCGGGTAGTCAAATGGCAAACCTCTTATGATTTCTTCGCGGGAATCCCCATAGAAAAACCTCATGAAATGATGGCAGATAATTTTACACTTGGTTTTGCTTTGCAATGGATGTATTGATTGCAATCACAATCACAATCACAATCACAATCACAATCACAATCACAATCACAATCACAATCACAATCACAATCACAATCACAATCACAATCACAATTTTAAATTGACGATTTAATTTTTAAACACACATAAATAATCAGTTAGATAATAACTAACTTTAGACAAAATACTATATATAAAATATTGAAAAGTAATAAACTACTTTTTTATCAAAAAAACACACTATCTATATTAAGGATATAAAAATGCGTAACGGAAAGACGTCAAAACCATGCAAAATAACGCCTGTATGTTTAATGACATGGCTAACTCTGGGATATATTTTTCCTGCTCAGTCTGCTGTTGTTATGGACAGGAATCAGGCCCAAATTCCCAGTATGATGGTTAACAAAGGTGGTTCTGTCACTATCAATATTAATGCAGCTTCTGCAGGTGGGGTTTCTCATAATAAATTCACCCAATTTGATGTCACTAAACAAGGACTTACTCTCAATAATAACAGTACCGCAGCAGCTGTAGATTCCCAGATCTCGGGTGGAAAAATAAAAACAAACAATAAACTATCGGGAATTTCTGCCAGCTTAATTATTAATGAAGTGACATCAAACAGAGTCAGCCAGTTAAATGGAAAAATTGAAGTTGCCGGGAAGAAAGCCGATGTTATTATCGCCAACCCAGCAGGTATCACCTGTAATGGGTGTGGTTTTATCAATACCAAACGCGGTACATTAACCACCGGAACACCAAATGTTGTCAATGGGTATTTCACGGGCATTAATGTACAAAAAGGCAAAATCATCATTACCGGCCAGGGAATGGAAGATAAGTCTGATTACACCAATATCCTTGCTAACGCACTGCAAGTCGATGCCAATCTAAAAGCAGAAAAAGAACTACAGGTGATGACTGACAGTAATACAAATATTACTACTATTAACAATCAACTGGCGGCTACCGGTACACCGGGTAGTCCCAGCCAAATAGTGGGTATTGATGTATCCAGCCTGGGTGGAATGTATGCTAATAAAATCACGCTGATATCGGGTAATGGCTTAAATAACAAACATTTCATTTCAGCAACGACTCACCTTGATATTAATACTGCAGGTAACCTGATCAACACGGGTACTCTGCAAACAGAAAAGAATGGTGATATTAATCTGGTTGCGAAAGATATCAACAATGCCCAGGGATGGATTATTTCTGATGGTAATACAAATATGATGTCAGAAACGTCAGTGAATAATAGCA
>Ga0157366_1000408_pt1 | contig 19769 bp, 30 predicted proteins | sample AttbisABBM1_FD_113149 | JGI IMG/M metagenome (GOLD analysis project Ga0157366, IMG submission 113149) | Fungus gardens microbial communities from leaf cutter ant in Botucatu, State of São Paulo, Brazil - Atta bisphaerica ABBM1 | ecosystem: Host-associated > Fungi > Mycelium > Unclassified ...
ATGATGATGATGATGATGAGGTTCTAGAGCGTTGGGATCATACGATGCAAATAGGTTCATGTGGCGTATTAAGAAAGGGGGTCAAATGAAGTCACGTCGTAGCCTAGATAAGTACTAGACATCGTCATCGTCGCTGTAGGGACCAGGGACGGGCATGAGGTGACGAAAGGTGACACGAGTGGGATCAAAGTTAAATCTTGGGGCCGGCGTCGAGGGCCGTGAAGGGAGTTGGCGAGCAGACCAAGGACAGAAATCGTCATGGGTGGAACGGGGTTGGGGCGTGGAAAAAGGACTGGACCTGAGTGAGGGTTTTCGCCGGTGAAGGGAGTCAGGGCCCGATTGGGGCAGAGTAGAGAGATCAGCAATGTCAGCTGGATGGGCCAGGTCGCTGGGAGGCACATCAAGGGAAGCTATCCACGGTAGCTTATCAAAGGCATGCAGTGGCAAAGATTCTGGGTGATATTTGACGCGCGATGCCTGGCGACGGCGGCGAGCAGTCTGCACACAAAGTGGCTTGGCCCTGCGATAGGGACTAGGGGAGCATGGAGCCTGGCGTCGCTGTGTGTGTCAGGGTCAGCAGCCACAGCAACACAGAAAGAAAGAAAAAACATACGGCAGCACAGGGAGGAGGAGACTTGAAACGAGGGAGAGACTGGGCAGATGCACACAAAAGGTGGCTGCTCATCGAACAACGACCGTCGACATCGTCAGCAGCAGGGAGCAGAAGAGACTGGGGCAGAGCAAGGCCAGGCATCTTCCTAACAGGACAAGGTCATTGGCAAATCCACAACATATTATATTTATTGTAAACCCCTCGCGTCTCCTCACTCCTCTCCACCATTATGTAATGCCCCGGTCGCGGCTCCCTGACTCGCCGCCAAACACGAGGCTCACACACACACACACATCAACTTAGTAGCCAAGTTGCCAAACATAGACTAAAACATGTAATGATATCGTGACGCGTAATGATATGACAGCAATGCAACAAGATGACACACAACAACAAAAGAAGACACAGAAAACAGATCAGCCCTAATCAATCTCCTCCATGGCCGAGGTCGAGGAGGCCTCGGCAACGGCAGGTGCCGCACTAGTCTCAGGGGCAGCAACTTCTTCATCTTCATCAACATCTAAGCCAAGAGAAATCATGCGGTAAATGCGCTTCGCAAATAATGTCGGGTCATCGAGAGAGAATCCAGACGTGAGCAGAGCCGTCTCAAACAGCAGGAACGTCAGGTCCCGCACAGACTTGTCCGCCTTGTCCTCCTTGACCTTCTTATTCAACTCCTTCACAATATTGTTCTGCGCATTCAACTCCAACGTCTTCTTCGAGGCCATATACGACGACATCGACGAGTCACGGAGGGCCTGAGCCTTCATAATACGCTCCTATAAATACAGCATCACATTTCATTCTGCAACATTTGAGAACGGAAATTCCTCACCATGTTCGAAGACCAGCCAAATTGACCTGTGACCAAAACACATGGCGAGTCTGCAATACGGTTAGAGATCACAACCTTCTCGACACGATCACCCAGAGCATCCTTAACAGTTGAGCAAAGATCGTTGAACTCTTGTACTTGAGTCTCACGAGCTGCTTTCTCCTCCTCAGTCTCCTCCAGCTCAAGACCCTCCTTCGACACACAGACAAGCTTCTTGCCTTCAAACTCCTTCAGCTGAGTGATGGCGTACTCATCAATGGGATCAACGAGGAGCAGAACCTCGAATCCCTTCTTCTTGAGAACCTCCAAGAAGGGTGATTCCTTGGTTGCAGCAAGTGATTCACCAGTAAGGTAATAGATCGACTTTTGTATCTCAGGCATGCGAGTGATGTAGTCTGAAAATCTCTAGTTAGCACACTTCAACTTGAACAAACAAACAAAGAACACACCTTTCAGGGAAGTCTGCTCATCCAGAGACTTGGTAGAGTGGAAACGGAGGTATTCCGCAAGCTTACTGCGGTTCTGAGCATCCTCGTGGATACCAAGCTTGATGTTCTTGCCGAATGCCTCCCAGAACTTGGTGTAGTTGTCCTTGTCCTCAGCGATCTCGCTGATCAGGTCAAGTGTCTTCTTAACAATATTCTTACGAATGACCTTGAGAATCTTATTTTGCTGAAGAGTCTCACGGGAAATATTGAGAGGAAGATCCTCGGAGTCAACGATACCCTTGACAAAGTTCAGGTACTCTGGGATGATCTCGTCGCAATCGTCCATGATGAAGACCCGGCGAACGTAGAGCTTGATATTGTTACGCTTTTTCTTCTGTTCGAAGAGATCGAAAGGAGCACTGAAGACACATGTCAACGTCATACGATAGGACCTGCATCAAGTCAACATACCGTTTGGGAATAAACAAGATGGCCTTAAATTCAAGCTGTCCTTCAACGGAGAAATGCTTGACAGCGAGATGGTCTTCCCAATCGTTGGTTAAGCTCTTGTAGAAGGCACTATACTCCTCGGTGGTGATGTCATTAGGGTTGCGAGTCCAAATGGGTTTGGTCTTGTTGAGTTCTTCGTTCGTAACTTCCTTCTCCTTGACGGTCTTCTTCTTCTTCTTCTCCTTGCCCTCCTCCTCATCTTCGTCAACTTCCTCAATCTTAGATTGCTCGCCCTCTTCCTTGACCTCCTTGACCTCCTCATCATCTTCAACCTCCTGATAAAAACATGAATGGAAATGCAACGCAATTAGAGAACACGCGCACCTTTTCAACTTCCTTAGTGACGACGAGCTGAATAGGGTAAGAAATAAACTCAGAGTGCTTCTTGACAATATCCTTAATCTTCTTCTCCTCAAGATATTCATATTGGTCCTCCTTCAAGCGGAGGCGAATCTCAGTACCACGACCAAGAGGAGGGTTGACAGTGTCAAGGGTAATGGTGAAAGTACCACCAGCAGCCGACTCCCAGATATATTGTTCATCGTCATTGTGCTTCGAAATAACCTGCACATTTTCGGCAACGAGATAAGCAGAATAAAAACCAACACCAAATTGGCCAATCATAGATATGTCGGCACCGGCACTGAGAGCCTCCATGAAACCCTAAGAAAAAAAGTATCAGAGGCAAACCTCTTCAACGACAGCTGTGTAATATACTGACCTTTGTGCCTGACTTGGCAATAGTACCAAGGTTGTTGACAAGGTCGGCCTTGGTCATACCAACTCCAGAATCGCGAATGGAGAGGATCTTGTTCTCTTTGTCAGGAATAATGCGGACGAAAAGATCCTTCTCAGCATCGAGAGCTGAGGAATCAGTCAACGACGCGTAACGAATTTTATCAAGGGCATCAGAGGCATTGGAGATCAACTCTCGAAGGAAGATCTCCTTGTTGGAGTAGAACGTGTCTAAAAACATAAGATGAATACGCTGACACTATACGACGAGCGGGGAGGGAGGATACTCACTAATGATGAGGTCGAGGAGCTGACTTATCTCGGCTTGGAAGCCAAAACTTTCAGGAACAGCAGACATCTAGATTGCAAATGAGAGGCTTGGATCATCAGGTAGAATGATAATGATATGAATACACATACCTTTTTGAACGTGAGAGGGGAAACGAGGTAAAAGGATAAAAGGAGGTGAAAAAGATGAAGAGAATGAGTTTTGCACGCGCCTTTAAGTAATCTAATTTTTCAGTTCTCGAAGGATCTGAAACTTGCCCAAAATGGTATCGCCACTGAAATCGAACCTTTTCATCGAACCTTCTGGAAATGGACCCTTTCAATCTTTTATCTGATAACGCCCCAGTGTTCCTATCAGTAAGGTCCCTATAAGCTACTGTAGCTGCTACAAAACAAGATATTGATATTTTACGCGCTACTGCGAATCCAATCAAATGGCACTGTAGCAAGTACAGCTATTTACCCAGTGGGCAATGGGAGCTTGGGTTCGAAAACCAAGCCCCTTGCCCCTGTAACCTGAGCTCTAAGGACCTCAACCATTGCCCTCAACTCCTCTGTCTCTTCTCTGAGTTCGTCATTTTCTCCCTTCAGCTTTGTATTCGACTCTTTCAGAGCAACCTTTTCTGCCGCAAAAGCTCGTAAACCTTCCTCAGTGAAGGACCGATTGCTCTCTGCCTTTTTGTTCGCCATCGAGAGCTTCGCTTCTAAACTTCGAATTTGACGACGTTCAGCGCTGAAAATAGAGGGGTTGGTGAACGTTTTGGTCCCAAAAGTGAAAGATTTTACCTAGCGCGTTCTTCCATGTCTTCGAGGGTCTTCTCATAACTTTCGAGACGCAACTGGAATTTTTTAATGTCGTTCTCCATGTCGACTAGCTGTTTTCCGCGAGCATTGAACTTGGCATAATCATCCTCCCTGAATAAAAGAGGAATAAGGAGAAGAAATCTACTGGAAATTCATGATGCCGAACCAGAGACTACGAATCTTGAGATGTTGCTCTATTTGCCGCTCATAATCATGCAACCTGTCGATCTTGTGCTGACTTTCCTTCTTCTGCGTTTGTAGCTGGAAGACATGCTCGGTGGCTTCAGCTAGAAGCTTGGCCTGTGCAGCAAATAAAGCCTGAACACGGTGTAAGTAGTGTAGTGTAGATATTGCTAGGTGTGCAATACCTTAGCTTCTTTCTCAGCGCTTCGGAGGGTAGCTGCTTCAGATATCCAGGTTTTTTTCTCCTCACGAAGTTCTTTGAGTCTCTGCTGTAACTCCGTGTTCCAGTCAGCATACTTGCTCTTCGCAGAGGATGCCTGCCGTTTGCTATCGCGCAGTTCATTCTCAAGGGCAATAACTTGTGAACGATACTTGCGCAGTTTGTTGTACTGCATTGAAGTATACTTTCACTAATAGCATACCATCGGATTGACAACGCACGTACAAGCCCTTGACGTTCTGCTTCTGCACTTTTCATCAAAATGCGATCTTGGTATAGCCTTCCTATATGCTTAACATTCTCTCTCTGTATCCACAACTCGAAATTAAGTTCATTCCGCAACAACAGAACCTCCCGTTGCAGATCTGCAACTGTATGCACAAAATTCCCCATACCATGTTCAACTTCAGACGTTACATTCGAGGTCACCGTCTGGCGTTTTGCTGGAGAAGGTGACCTTGAAGGTAGAGAAGCAATCCGTTGTATATTTGGGGTGATGAGTTCCACATCAATGTTGGCCTTCAAAGCATTGGTTATGTCCACCATATCGGCCATGGAAATCATGACCTGACCAGTCGATAGGTCCAACGGTGTAATGAAGCGAGGGCGTTCATTTTGTGACTCCGAAGCTGATTCCGCCTCGACGGTTACTTGTTCGACATCATCACCTGGCTCGTTCTGTGCCACATCTCCTTGTTCCGTCTTTGTCTCCTCATCACACGTTGACAAGTTGTTGGAACTCGCGTATCCATATCGCTCTCGCAAGCCTACAGCTAGGTTACGGATGTCCATCATCATCGCTTCGCTGGCAATACGCATTGTGTCATATTTTGACCAAAACTCAGGTGAAGATTGCTCCTTGACTGCATCCCTCCAAATCAGAAGCGGATGGCAGATATGTTCTCGGAGAAGGTTCTATCATTATAACTATGAGATGCAACTTAAATGCAACCGGTTCGCGCATACCTCGCTCTTCCGTCTGATCTCGTCTTCATCCAAAGCATCCTTCCAGCTCTCCACGTAAGGACTATCAACGTTGTACGAGACGAGGAACACGGCAGGGTCCCGAAAAAATCCGAGGACATTAGATGGAAATAGATAATAAAGCAAAGAAAAGAATGATCGTGAATTGGGTGGAAGCGAGGTTATAGAACTGAATGTCATTTCAAGTCGTTGCCACTCTAGATCAGGTCGGACATGAAGGGTTCTTTGGGTGATTTCAGCAAGTTCTCTTTCAAACTCTGGATCCAAAGTATTCTCCCCAGCCTCTGGTATAAGGGGATATCGTTTCTTCCAGCATAGAATTCTAGCAAGGATAGCGAGGAGACGAGGAACGTAAAGTCTGAGCTGTTCACGTGCATGTACAGCGAAATAGGGTAGCGATTTGACAAGGAATGTTATTCCTGCAGAGCACGCAGTTGAAGAGTTGTCAAGGAGCATGGAGAGAAGGAGATATGGAAAGAGCTGGTGTTTTGAAAGCACGGGAACAATGAACGAATACGATGAATGTGACGAGAGAAGATTCAGGAGAGTTAAGAGCTGGAGCCTGGCGGATGGTTTTGTGAAGTAACCGTGTATTTCAGTGAAAAGGTCCTGAAACGCTATTAATACTGAAAATTAAACTCTGAAAGGCCTACCTCAGGATTTTCCGACCCGTATCTGACCAGAATATCCTCCAAATTCTCTTTCCAACATGATCGTTTCTGCCGTTCCTCTTCTTCTAGGCTAGTCCACTCCAGAACGTCATCCTTCGACCCCTCGTTAAATGCATCCAACAGATACAACTCAAACAGTCGTCTCCGAAAGCCTGCCACCCGTTCTGTGTAATTTTGAATTGCATCAGAATAGACACCTTGATGCATTTTAAGAGCCTGAACGATGAGTTCTTTGGCGTAGTTGAGAGGTGTAGTTGCCAATCTAGGCTCACGCAAGGCGGGCCGAAGGACCACTTCAAACCATGAGATGATAGATGTCGAAGAGATTACAGGAGCGATATGACGCAATATTGTCAAGAATGTTTCCACCTGACCAACGTTGGAATAGTCGACCGAGTCATGAAAAGCAGCCTCAAGCTCATTATGGAATTGTACAATCAAACCCTCTGGTGCATCAGAGGACGAGCACTCCACAACGAAGTCGTCGACGAGAATTAAAAGTTCGTCCAGTGGCAGGGCATCAGGTACACCATCAAGAACAGTCTGGATTTGACGGCAGAGGCTATTGGGCATTGCAATGAAAACTGGAGGTCTAATCAATTGGGTAGTAGCATGTAATTAGTTTGCTTGCAGGGATTCTGCCAAGCACACCCCATTAGCTCCAAACAATGTTCCGAAAATGGACTTCACGTCGTCGTCGTCGCTCGTGTCATCGAGCTCGCTCATTTCGTCTTGTATCTAAGAGGTATGTCCTATCTAGCCCTTTACTCTGAACGAGCAAGCTTTTGCTATACTACTTCCTGTGTCTAGAGATGGATGTTATCTCGAGGTTTGAGATGTGCTGATATTCCCTCTCATCAGATGTCCGCCCACATAGAGGAAGTTACCTCTGATCACTCTGACCATGAGAATAATGAGCTCGAGAATGAACAGGAAGAAGATCCCACTTCCAATGCCGCCCTTGAAAAAATTCAATCTCGTTCTGAACGCAAGGCTCGTAAGGTGCTACATGGTTTAGGCTTGGTAAAGGTCAATGGCATTACCCGTGTTACAATAAGGCGACCCAAAAATGTAGGCTTGAATTTTGAACGAGGTCGAAAGACACGCTTAATGAACGGCAGGTCCTCCTGGTGATGGTATTTCCAGATGTCTACAAGTTACCCAACAATGACTGCTACATTGTCTTTGGTGAAGCCAAGGTGAGTGATCTTTCCTGCCCAATTGGTTGCCCAGGCACCTATGATGTTTCATAGATAGAAGACATGAACTCCCATGCTCAACTCTCCGCCGCTCAGCAGCTTGCTTCTAATGCAGCGAATGCCGCTACTCTTGAAAATGTCGTTGCTGGAACTCCTGGTGACGAGGATGATGTGCCTGAGCTTAAGGAAATTGAAGACGATGGGCCTGTGGATGAAACTGGTGTTGACCCCAAGGACATTGATCTCGTCATGCAACAAGTGAGCTGTTCGAGAGCAAAGGCCGTACGGGCATTGCGGGACAGTGGAGGTGATCTGATCAATGCCAGTGAGTTCCCTGTAACTCCCAGTTATCTGTCGACACTGATGTTCTGCCAGTCATGGCGGCTAGCGAGTGATCCTGGCTCTGTATCTCTGCATTATCCTCTTCTGCATGCTTTCAATGCATCTTGTTTCCAGCTGGGCAATATGGCATGAGAATCCATGATTAAGCAGTTCTCCAACATCTGAGTTCTACATAATAATTTGATCTCTCCCAGCCATCCTGTACGATCTCTACTCCTTGTGTTGATGGAGGTTGTCCAGCTGCAACACCCACTACAAGGCTAAGTCCAGCTGCGGCTTCGGTGACAAGGCCTCTCAATTCGCCTCTAGCAAACATGTGGTAGTAGCGATTGTAGACTTGCCCCTTGTCATCCTCCGGTGAATTGGCGGCCTTGGGAATATTGGGCCCTGATAGGACCCAAGGCACGATCACATCTCTTCCTACTCTGTAATCAGCGAATTCTCTTTGTTTTTGCGGGATAATTCTTCTTGAGAGCTCATCTTGTTCGACAGCCCAGACATAGATGAGAACTCGGCCATGTTCTGGGGACACATTTTGTAGGAGACGCTGTGAAATTCACAGCCTGAGCTGCTATCTGAATACTTGGAGAAAGTTTTTACTCGCCTGCACAGCGAGTATCCTTCTTCGAGGAGTAGCCAGGTGATGAATTGTTGCTATTGAAATAGCATAGTCCTGAGTTCCCTCTGAGATTGGAGGCTTCTCCCCCAGATTTTGTTCACGTACAAAAACATATTTTCTCCAGCAGCAGTCAAGGACGTTTCCGAGGACCACTTCTCGCGCCTTTCCCCCAGCTTGTTGGGCAATCTTCAATAAGTTGATGCTACGATCTAGTCCGATTGTCCATATATCGCCCTGCCTATCCAACGGTAGATATTTTCCGTTTCCAGTCCCGGAGTCAAGTCCAAGCCAACCATTAGGCAGCTCAGACAAGAATCTAGCAATGACCGGCCAGGGCTGGGGGTAGTGTTAGGAGAAGGCAAATGAGGTGATGACCTTTTGTTACTTTATATCTCGTACTTGAAAAGTGGCTGGCAATTTGATCGTAAATTGCATGCACATTTTGTGTCTCGTATGTCTCCGGGTCAAGATCTATCATCACTTCGGAGACCGCTTTCGGCGCCATTGAAAATTCCCGCGAGAAGATGGTAGTCAAGAGATAACCGATGTATTCAAACACAAGCGATCAAAAGGCGGATTCATACGAACCCCATCTCTTCGTCCAATAACCGACTGAACCTACTACCATCGAAGGCAGGAAATGGAACGATTCCCTCGCTATCGAAGTCCAAGATCGTCCTCGCAAGGTTCCTGAGATTGTTTGGGTTCCGGCTCCAAGTTGTAGAAGCAGGACTCACTCGACAGTGGACGACGTCAGGTACTTTTGTGCCTCCAATTCTTGAGCCAATTCCTCCTGATGGTTATGGAGCAGTGTTGGGTTGGGTACTACGATGAGTGGTCTCGGTAGACGTAAGATCTCGATGATTGTTCCCGATCCTGTTGGTCTAGTGAGTGCAGGTCTCGTCTCTGAATCAGATTGTTTTGTTTTTCTGACCCGCGTGACTAATTACTAGATCTGCCTTTTCATATTCTTTTGTCAAAGCAGGCTTGAACTTCCAGAGCTCGACTTGGATGCCCTCAACTGAGAGTTTGGTTGTCTCTCCTTTGGCAATGAGGCTGGCTTGTTCAAATGCAGAATTCCCACATTGAACTGTGAGCGTCGTACACCCGCGGCTCTTCAGCGCTTCGAGTGTACGTACGGATAAGATCTCTTTAACGAGCAGATCAAATCGTGTAGAGCCGATTGTTACGAAGGCGTGCATATAGAAGAGGGGGGGAAATCTGAGTGATGTTCGCCGATGTGCTGAAGATCCCAAATGGCTGAAGTCAAATGAATACGTACAGCTGCTTAATTGGTCAACCGTACACCAAGATATATTGAGGAAAACAATATAGATTTGTCTGAAAGATCAGCCATTTGTACAACCCCTGGCAGGGCTGCAGCTGCACATGAGTAGCCTTCATCCAATGACAATAAAGAGCATCACCTTCTGACTCTTGATTAGACGTTTTTGGGGCATTATGAGCATTTGCTGAATGAGGAAAATGTAATTGGATGGAGAAAAAAGACAAGTACTGCACATTAGTGAAGTTGGATATCAAAGTACTGTCTCCAGGTCCAGATACTTACTGCCTGGATGTTTATCTACACTGTAATGTCCAGATAGAAGCTTTCGCACTTGAGAAGATATTATCTAAATTTCATGTTTTATTTCTCCCATGTTGTTTTTCTTTCTTGAAAAACGTATCAGAGTAGCATATTGTGGATCAATTGTGCGATTTGGGGCAGTGTACAAATCGACCGGTTAAGCTACATAGAATCATATGAACTACTTCACATCTTCGCAGTAACCTTGTTGGTAACACATTGGGCGATCAAACACCCGAAGAGCATTGTCAAGACAAAATCCACAGCAGGCTTGATGGTTCCTAGAAGAAAAGAAGTGGACTTATCCAGGCACCTTTGCATTTGACGAACCCGTTCGCCCTGAGACCACGGACGCTTTCCTCGGAAGCAAATGCAGTCACTATTGTTCCCGGGGAGTTAGTGAACTGAATGGTAACAGCAGTGTTCCAATGATGGTAGCTTGATGAGCATCCAGATACCAAGTATCGGCTACCTAAGCGTCGATGAACAAGGTGAGGATGAGGGTTTTCATTCGAAGTCCTCATCCGGAAAGTAAAGGGTACGCAAGGTACATAACGGTGGCAAAGATTTTGAAAATTATCGGTGACTTATTGGTCAGCGAATATAATATATGTCGCCGACCATCCTCCAATACAAGATGAGTGATGCAAGAGGCCATCAGGCTACCTTTCATTTGAATAAGTGGTATTCTGATCTGCGGATGAGACTACGTTTTCAATCCAAGTTTTGCATTGCTGGTTTTACTATGAAATCTTTTTGCGTAGATGAAAGCATTCTTCAAGTGTTGGACAATAGGCGTATTCTACTGCTGGCGACTTTCCACATCTCATCATGTTGAAAATTACTCAGCTGATGGAGGATCACGTGATTATCGATTACACAGCTCCGAAAGAACAGTCCCCTTTGCCCAGTGAACACATCACATCTGTTCTCCGCCTACTACGACTTCCTCAGCGTTTCGTATCTGTCCTATCTCCTCTTAGTATTTTTTGTCTGTCATGGAGGTAAGCACGAGTTCTATTGTGTCTTTTCCCGAACCGTACTGATCATATCGACAGGCTCTGCTTGATTTCTCGCGAGACTTCGATGTTTCTCTCTTCGACAATGTCGTCATGGCATTCTATACCGGCTCAGGACCTGAGGTGAACTATAGCTGTCTCCATTACGCGTTTTTCTAACTTGATCTAACAACGAAACTTGAAGCAACAACTAGGACAACAAGTCCTGACCCAGTTCCAGGAACATCCTGACTCATGGACAAAAGTCCCAGACATCCTTGAGAAGTCCTCGTTCTCTCAGTCGAAGGTACAGTGATTTGACGTGTCACCCCACTGTTGTCTTCCACAAACTGTTCAGTACATTGGTCTTCAAATCTTGGAAAAGCTGATTATGACACGATGGAAAACTCTTCCGGATGGTCAGCGACAAGGTACAGTTATTTGTTCCTACGTCACTCTAAGCTCATTAAAATCAACTCAATTTTAGGTATCCGGAACTTCGTTGTCGGTGTCATAGTAAAAGCTGCCTCAGATGAAGGCTCTCTGAGAAAGGATAAGACTTACATCAACAAGTTGAATCTTGCACTAGTTCAGGCATGTTTCTTGATTCGTCGCGCGTCTTTGTCCGCTTGACGCTTTCCATAGATCCTCAAACAGGAATGGCCGCACAATTGGCCGACCTTCATCACCGAGTTAGTCGAATCGTCCAAAACTAATCTCTCGTTATGCGAAAACAATATGGTCATCCTCAAGCTCCTTTCGGAAGAAATTTTTGACTTTTCTGCTGAGCAAATGACACAAGCGAAAATCAAAAATTTGAAGAATCAGATGTGTGGGGAGTTTTCAGAGATCTTCAAGCTATGCTCGGAGGTCCTGGAAGAAGCCAACAAGACTTCCCTCATCAAGACAACTCTAGAAACTCTCCTGCGCTTCCTCAACTGGATTCCTCTTGGTTATATCTTTGAGACCAGAATTATCGATCTTCTGCTGACTCGCGTGAGTAATCGTCGCTTCATACTCGTTGATGTAGTCATTGCATTCTTGTAGTTCCTCGAGACTTCCGAATTTCGGACAGTCACGCTGAAGTGTCTTGCCGAAATTGCCGCTCTTAATGTTGGACCTGAATATGACCCCAAATTCGTGATCTTATTTGCGATGGTCCTGACCTCAATTAATCGAATGATACCTCCAAGCACCAACATTGCTCAGGCTTATGCAGACGCTGGTGATAGTGGACAGGAACTAGTCCTCAACCTCGCCTTGTTCCTTTCCAATTTTCTGACAAATCATCTTCGTTGTGTTGAGACTGAGCAAAATCGTGACGTGTTGCTTAATGCCCACCTGTACATGGTTAAGGTGTCACAGGTGGATGAGCGCGAGATTTTCAAGATCTGTCTCGAGTACTGGTTGAAGCTCGTGGCAGAGCTCTACGAGGAACTCCAGAGTCTACCCATTGGCGAGTCGAGCATGTTGATAGGCCTTAGTCTGGGTACAAATGGGCAGAACATGCTCAATGGCATGAATCTACGGAAGAATATCTACAACGACGTTCTATCAAATCTCCGCCTTGTTGTTATCGAGAAGATGGTAAAACCAGAAGAGGTGAACTTCAATTTTCGGGCCATTGGCGAGGTCTTATGTTGTTATCTAGGTCCTTATCGTTGAAAACGAGGAAGGAGAAATTGTTCGGGAGTTTATGAAGGAGACCGATACCATCGTGCTATACAAGTCCATGAGGGAGCTTCTTGTTTATCTCACCCATTTAGACGTCTCAGACACAGAGACAATCCTCACTGAGAAGCTCGCCAAGCAGGTTGATGGGTCGGAGTGGTCTTGGAACAATCTCAACACACTCTGTTGGGCCATTGGTTCAATATCGGGTGCCATGAGTGAGCTTCCTCCTTCATCTGTTTTCTCGATATCAGGTTTATGAAGAGCTATAGATGAGGAAACGGAGAAACGCTTCTTGGTGACAGTTATCAAGGATCTACTAGGTCTTTGTGAGATCAAGCGTGGTAAGGACAACAAGGCAGTTGTGGCGTCAGATATCATGTACATTGTTGGTCAATATCCGCGCTTCCTCAAAGCGCACTGGAAATTTTTGAAGACAGTTGTCAATAAGCTCTTCGAGTTCATGCATGAGACTCATGAAGGTGCGCTGACAGTGTGACCCCTTTGACGTTTGTTGAATCCTTTTTGTTCTGCAGGTGTCCAGGATATGGCTTGTGATACCTTCATCAAAATTGCACAAAAGTGCAGGAAGCACTTCGTGATGCAACAAAGTGGAGAGTCAGAGCCATTTGTGGACGATATTCTCCGTTCATTGCATCGAATTACTGTCGACCTGGCTCCTCAACAAGTAAAGATCTAAACAATATTCTTTCAAGTCATTGACAAAGGTTTTTTAGGTACATACATTCTACGAAGCCGTTGGCTACATGATTTCCGCCCAGCCCAACAAGCCACAACAGGAGAAGCTCATTGTCAAATTAATGGACCTCCCAAACAATGCTGTGAGTGATGTCACTTGTCATGTTGCCCCGGTTAATTGCCACTTCAGTGGGATTCTCTCATGGCTCAAGCGTCCCAGAGCCTCGATGTTCTCTCGAATCAGGACAATATCAAGATCCTTGCCAATGTCATGAAGACCAATGTATCTGCTTGCTCCTCTATCGGCAGCTTTTACAGTCCGCAAATGATGCATATATTCTTTGATATGTTAGGTCTCTACAGAGCTGTCAGTAGCCTCATCAGCGAGGCTGTGGCCAAAGAAGGTTCGCATCCTCCATCGCTTATTACTCCATTCTGACCATCCTTTCTAGGGGCTGTCGTCACCAGAACACCGAAGATCCGGCAGTTAAGGACCGTGAAGAAGGAAATTCTCAAACTCATGGAAACCTATGTCAAAAAAGCAGAAGACCTCGACACTATCACCAGCAATTTAATCCCTCCACTCTTGGACGCTGTTCTCAGCGATTATAACCAAAATGTTCCTATGGCCCGTGATGCAGAAGTCTTGAACGTGATGGCCGCCATTATGATTCGCCTACAGGTGAGTTATCTCATGACCATAACCTCTCGGTGTCTTACTTCTAAATCAGGGCCTCTTGACATCCCAAGTCCCCCCAATTTTAGATGCTGTCTTTGAACCGACGTTGAACATGATTAACCAAGATTTTGCGGAGTTTCCCGAACACCGTGTTGGATTCTTTAAGCTACTCCGCGCAATCAACCTCCATTGCTTCCCAGGTCTAGTATTGCCAGCAATTTACCTTTCATTGGCTAACAAACCTCTATAGCGTTACTTGGGGTCCCTCCACGTCAATTCAGGTTATTCATGGACAGCATCGTTTGGGCGATCAAACATACAATGCGTGACATTGCGGATATAGGCCTTAATCGTATGGACTGTTGCGTCTTTTATTTGTATACTAATCTTACAGGCACTTCAGTTTGTCTGGAAGTCGTAAACAATTTCGCCAATGCCGCGGATCCGGCGATTACGAATGCATTCTTCCAGCAATACTATCTCAATATCTTGCAAGATATCTTCTTCGTCTTGACAGACACTGACCACAAGAGCGGCTTCAAGTTCCAGAGTGCTTTACTTGCACGCATGTACCAGCTTGTCGAGCTTAATGTCATTCAAAACCCCCTATTCGATCCTGCGGTTGTTTCCGATTCCAACATGACTAACTCACTATTCCTTCGGGAATATGTTACTAACCTACTCAAGACCGCTTTTCCCCATGTGCATAAGTAGGGTTCCTGTCTACATTTTTTTTATCTACGGTGCCTAATTTATCTCATCTAGCTCGGAACTCCAAATATGTGTCGGTGCTCTTGCCGAGTATCATAGTGATTTGAACCGCTTTAAACTAGCACTTCGCGATTTCCTCATCCAGCTTAAGGAGTTCTCAGGAGATGACAATGCCGAGCTGTATTTGGAGGAGAAGGAGGCGGAGAATGCAAGGAAAGCAGAACTTGCCCACAAGCAGGCCTCGAAGATCCCTGGCATGCTCAAACCAAATCAGATAGAGGATAAGGACGAGGACATCAACTGATTTCGGTGGAACGGTATCTTATTTTCTGTGTTAACCATTCGTTCGTGTTCGAACCTTATCCATTTGATCCTTTCTACCCTTGTTTATTACGGCCCTCTAGTGGTCCTGCTTTCGGGCTCGACTCTCGTATGATAATCTCATGTACTTTTAGCCATAATGTAGAACATAAGTCGTAAAATCTTCCGAATGTCAATGATTAACTATGAATGAATGTCACGAGATAACAAGCTTGATGGTTATCTTTCGCTGAATATCCTCTCTTGTCCCGATCCACCAGCCAATCTGTGGCGCTGCTTGTAATATGTTCAAAAAGCATGTCTTTCCTGTATTTCTTGACCTCTGATAACTGACAGTTACTCGGATGGGGCTGCAGATTCACACCTACCTTGGACGTTTCCGGGCACACTCCCGTCAAATCTTCAGTGCAGCGTTTGATCAGAAACAGTATTCTTTCGCAGTGGAAGATAGATGCCGAGACGCTAGAGGCTATATGGCCGAAGAAGGAAGGGTTGGTGCTTGTCAAATGGTCAGTCACTCATTAAGGGAGATGACTCGGGACCCCGGGGCCACTCATTTTCATTCTTCACGCATAGCAGAGACCATATTTCAGTGTACACGGTGAAACAAGAGCCCGTATTCTTCCAGCATTTTGATGAATTACTTTTTCCAACCTTGAAATTGCTTCATCAATGTACGTGGATCCAGAAAGGAACCTCCTCCCCGATGTTCATTTAAGACCCCCAATGCTCATTCATACCACTTTGGTATCGTGTGTCACGATGGGTCTTGTTGTTGTCCACATTGCAGATCCGTACATTCTACCTTGTGTAAGGATTGATCGAGGAGCCATTCGCTTTGTCCTTGCTGGTGCGCAGATAATGTGTCCGGGACTTACGTCAAAGGGAGGTGGATTACCTCCTGCCGAAGTGGCCCTTCAGGCCGGCACTCCGGTCGGGATCTTTTCAGAAGGGAAGGAACATGCTGTTGCAGTGGGAATTACAAAAATGGGAACAGAGGACATGAAGAAGGCGAATAAGGGCGTTGGGGTTGAAACGACGACCTACTTGGGTGACGACCTTTGGGTCCTCAAGTCTCTGTGAAAGTGTGTTGTTGGTTTACGCAGTCAGTTGCAAATCTGAGCAAGCTGGAATTGACATGTATATTCTTTTATTGTCCTAATCACATAGGCTCTTCCGCTCTTCGATTTTTGAGAGTTTAATGGAAGGCTTCTGGGATGGATACAAGCACCCGATTTGGGGATTCCTTGAAAAATATAGCAAACCTGTTCTGTTAATAGCACGTCGTTAACGCATTGTGTCGTGCAGGCCCCCTCGCCCCCTCTGAAGGACAGAAGAACATGTGAACCATGGTTATCTTGCTCGAGTGACATCTAAATGAATACCCTAAAACGTGTTCGGACGTATGTTGGTGAAGCCTGCACCCTACTTTGAGTTGAGCGCTGAACTGGTTCATCATTTTCCGAAAAGGGATCGATATTATTATTTCTAAATTGATGTGTGCTATATTGATATTCATGAGAGAGGAGGAGAGTTCTGAAAATAATATCTGTCATGAGCGACTCTCCTGCCGGTACCTCCGCTCCTTCCTTTTCTTACATCGAATTTGCACCAGCCAGGTCGCGAAAGAAGAGAAAAGATAGGACTCAGCGACAAGAACCCACTGTCACTCTAATTCAAGGGATCAGGAATGAAATGGCACACTGCGATTGGTTCTCACAATCCCAAAGTCCGTCTTTTTTTTTTTTTTCAAAGTGACAATGCATTGTTCGTTTGAAAACAGTTAAGCTTACTGCTCTCTCCAGGTATCGTAAAGGAGGCTCTCAAATTTCGATCTGTGAAACCTTCTGTTTCAGTACTCTGCTTGGGTCTAGGGAGCCCCTCTGCCTCTCCAAACTCCAGAGCACAGCTCTCATTCCTGATTGAGCTATGTGCTGCGCTCGATATTGTAAGTCAAGAAGAAAAAAAACGCGCCGTTAATATCGCGCCGTGAATAACCCCCGATTTCTTTTTATCATAGGATCATACGAGTGTATCCATTTATGATCCCATTTTCACACCACAAGACCTTCAACTTTTCGAATGGCTGCATTTTCAAATACTTCCAGTACGTTCTCTTATTGAATCCCTGAATCTCCTGAATCCCCAAACTGCTTTTTTACCCCGTGGCTGAACCTCGGCACATCGACTTAGAACGATGAATACCCACTGCAGGGTCCCACCATTGGTTACATGCCGCATTGCGATATGGAATTGTATAATAACTTCTTCAAGGCCAATTGGTCGCAGGACCGGCTTATGACGCTCATACTATTGGCGAATCACTTGCAAACCTACCTAGAAAAGTAAGTCATCTTGTCCGTTTTTGATGCAATTTCGGGTCGTTTTTTTTAACAGCATTTCACAGTAATCCTCATCACCAGTTGCAAAAGCATGTTCCTTATCTGTTCAAAATAGGTGAGTGGGGCCCTTGCGGTCGGGCTGCGGTCTAGCTCATGAGGTCATTGTTTCACATATAGCCCCCAACTTGGACGGCCATCCCCTGCCCCTTTCAAAGGCATGGCCTACTGCTTTCAACAACATCGCCATTCAGTATATCCAGCCAAACAAATTATATGAAGGTTGGTTCACGACACAGGAATTGTTGTCGCCACACAAGGTCACTTGAAATCGGGAGGCGAGAAGGAGGCGAGAAGGAAAAGGATAAAGAGGCGGGGTTTCATCGGGAAACAAGAATATATCGAGTGGTAGCCAAGCATATGGTAGCGATAATAAGATACGTACGAAGGCAATACTGCGAGAAGTTTATTACGCTACACGAAACCCCAAACTGAGAGATATAAGGAAAAGCATATGAAACAGTAACAAAGAAGACAAATGGAGTAAGATACGAGCATTGACACTCAGTGACCGCTATAAAATGCAGGATGGGATGATTCATCAGCGAAGGGAAGTGGATCCAACTCGAACGGATTCGAATAGTGCGAGGGTCTGGATCTTGGTGAGCTCTTCCAAGTACTACGTGAGGTTGGTGAAGCAGAATCGGCACTCGAATCAAAAAATAGGAAGGCAATCGACCGGCCGAAAGAAGGGGTGGAAACAGTGTCAGACTCGTCGTCAGACATGTCTTCTATAGCATCAGGCACTGAGGAATCTTCTATGTCATCATCTTCGACGGCAGTTGAAAGGGAGGGAGCAGTAGAGTTTAAAGCAGATTCAAAATCATGAGCATGGGCAAGAGTAGAGTCAAATGGGGAAAAGTAAGTCGAGTATGGTACAGAAACAGAAGACGGATAAAAACGAGACTGATGTAGGTCCTCAGACGAAGCCAGAGGCGACAGTGAGGGACTGAGCAACTGGTCATCATCCTCATCGACGGGCAGAGCAGAATGATGGTCCGAGTCGGAAGGATAATCGTCGTCTTCATCCTCAGCGAGAGTCTCTAACAGGGAGTCAAGCCACTGTGCTTCCGCATCTGCGGAGCGAGAGGATGCAAAGTTTCCAGCATCAGGAAACATAAATGCGTCGACTACATTCTCTTCTGATACTTCTTCATCCGTCTCCTCATTATTAATATTAGAGATAGTTTCAGAGTATTCCGACATGGCGGCGTCCTGGAAGTTTGAAGAGAGGATGGAGTTTTTGAGTAGTACCCAGCGATACAAACTACACTGGTCCTTGTTAATGGACCCATGCAGCTTGGAACGCGTGATAGAATGTAGAAGCGAGGTTTCGTTGGGCATGTGGAAACGGTGAATGCGTCTGAGTAGGTCGGGTGTGGTGTGTGTAGTAGTATCTACAGGCCGCAGTTACAAAACAATGAACATTGAGCAACGGGAAAAGACACACCAGAGATAGGAGAAGGACACCTAGTATATGCGATAGACGACGTCAGGTTCGAAGAGGAGGGCTCCGTGTTTATTGATACGGATGAGCTTGTTGACCATTTCCGATGCGGGGTTGGATCAGACAGTCTGATATCTGACTGGATAGTCAAAGGGCGCAGGAGAGAGAGGACAAGGATTAGTGGGACATTGGGGGACGGACTGAGGAAGAGGAGTAAAGACGGAGACACGCTCATATATGGCTTTATATATACCCTCCTTGCAATCAACTGACTCGATCCACAAACAAGTCACCAAACAAATATCAAACAACTACCAAACACAGATCGGTCTAAGCCCCTTTCCCACGCGCTTCCCGCAAACCAGTTCGGGTTCACCGTGAGTGAGTTTATAACAACCACAAAATAAAATAGCTCAAGCTTATCATCCCTCATCCATTTTGTCGTCCCCGGCAAGTTCGTCTTTCACTGTATCAAGCAGCTTTTTGATTTTGTTGGCGCTTTTCGGTGAGATGTCACGTGCTATGGCGAGCATCTGTGCAGACTTGACCTCATTTCCAACAAGCCTGTACACTTTGGCAAGCTGGAACACCACATTCGATTCCTCTGGCGTCATCATTCTCAATTCTTCCAGATCTTGAATTGCCGGCTGAATGGACCCGTGTCACATTTAGTCCATATCAAGTACGCATTGTGAGCGTTACACACCTCGTACTTCCGCATAGTGACGAGGATCTTCGCTCTGCGGTATCGAACCAACGCATTTTCTGGTGCAAGCCGCACTGCCCTGTCAAATAGTTCAAGAGCTGCTCGCCGGTCCCCGCGCC
>Ga0157366_1000409_pt1 | contig 19764 bp, 19 predicted proteins | sample AttbisABBM1_FD_113149 | JGI IMG/M metagenome (GOLD analysis project Ga0157366, IMG submission 113149) | Fungus gardens microbial communities from leaf cutter ant in Botucatu, State of São Paulo, Brazil - Atta bisphaerica ABBM1 | ecosystem: Host-associated > Fungi > Mycelium > Unclassified ...
CCTCCTCCTCCTCCTCCTCCTCCGTCGAGTGTACTCGAAACGACGCCAAACGAATCGACAGCACCCTCAGATTCAGGAGAGAAAAGATACACGAGAGCTGAGTTTGTCAAGGCACCTAGCCAGGTAAGAAAAGAAAGAGCATCAAGCCATGGACCCATCGTGTCTGTTCGGATGGGAATAGGCCGGCGATGGTGGACCGTCAATTTGAAAGCATCGGACTCGGACTCGAAGATGTTGTTTAAAAGTGCCATAACTAAAAAAATTTAAAAAAAGGGGAGGGGAACAGGTTTCGAGCACGCTCAAGTTGGAACCAAAAAAGATAAAACTCACCAGGTGCCAAAGGCCAAATTGTCGACCAAAGTGTTACATACCCAAATTGAATGACCATCTCACTATAATCTCCAAATAAATCATATTCCGGTAATTCCACCTCCTCTCGAACTTGGTCCAAGTATCCTTCTTCCTTGTTTTCTTCCTCGTTCGTATTGATATTAGCCTTCTTTTCGATAGGATCTGGTCTGGGTTTTCCATTCCACAATTTGACCGCGAAACGCATGACGAACGGGAGTCCGATCTCATTGAAGGTATCTATGATTTGATTGGTAACGGTGTAAGCGAACATCTGGTCTTTCAGTCTCGCAGGTTTGAGTTTTTGTCTTGCACTGTTGACGTCCACATCCCAAATACCAGCGCTTCCACTAAGAATAGAGCTCGTGGCAGTATTCAATCCATCCGTGGGGACAGTAGCAGCAGTAGTAGTGTCATTGAGCAGCGAGAAAATGCTAGACATCAAATTTCCACCACATTTGAGCTTCAAAGCGAAGAGCCCACGTTGTACATAACGCATGACACCTTCACCAAAAGGCACATAAACGAATGCACTCAGACCTAGGGGCATGTAAGCCACAATGGCACTGAGTGCGAACGTTTTGAGAGTTAGGGAGGTGTTGTAGGAGGATTGATGGAAATGATTCTCCCACGAAGTGAAACGAACCGCGAATGTTTGATAAAACGACAAGAGTTGAGGAACCAAAGCAGAGAAAAGAATGGTGGGTGAGAAAGCCTACACAAAGATTCAGATCACAGATTGTTCAGTCAAAGAAGAGTTTTTTTTTCCAACATACGACTAATTGCTTTCCAGGGCCTTGGTAGAGTTCCGTCACAAAGGCCTCAGTGACGAATATAAATGTCATTATCGCGATTAAGACACTTGCGAATAGCAATATCACGGGTAAACTTGCAAGAATGCGGATTTCGCGTCCCCACCAGGTCCCTCCCGGTTTATAATTTGCACGACGTTTCTCGACGGAGAAGGATCCGCGCGTACCGAAGCGCAACGAAAGAATTCTCTCTTGTACCGTCCACCACTCAACAAATGCCACAGACCATATACATAAGAGGATCGAGTACACCGGAGAATAAGGGGCAAGGAAGAAGTAAGAGAAGAGTCCAAGAGCAGCAGGAAACAATAAGAATTGCGTGTAGCCATTCAGGAAAGCAAAATAGAGTCCAACCGATTCGCCAAACTGCAGGTAGTAGTAATAAATGATCAGGCGTAGAAAGAAACGAAGACTAGTGTTACAAACCTGCTCTCTGATGCCGTTCAGTTCAACAGAACCCATTTTGCGCGGTTTCCATGACCGCACCCACATTTCGTTGAAGTTGCGGTCATGCAAGGGAGTGATAGACTCAACTAGATCCCATTCGGAGCTCCCAGGTGATACTCCCAGACCACCCTCACTGGAGCAGGAGGAGATAAAACCATATACAAGACGTATGCTGTCTGCAGGCGACAGCTGCTCAATGAAACTATCTCTCGACACAGGGGTAATGGGAAGGCCAGATAGAAAATCAGTTTGCCTGGAGGCACGTGCCAGATAAGAACACGTTCCAAAAACAAAAACAAAAACGATCGGTACGGCGTACCTCTCCCTCCTTATCAAGTTCTCCAAGTGTTCTTGCGCCCATGTCACAAACACTAAAATTTGCCCAGCAGATCTGCCTTTTTTACCAACTGCCTTCAATCCGGCATTTGTCAATGTATCAATTAAACAAACGTATTGATGTTCGGCTTTGTTCGCTTCCTCCTTGCTACATAGCCCAGAGCCTGCGCGGAATGTGATTACGAGATTGACTTCCGGGCGTAGTGCTGCTGTGTCCAGCATTGTCACCGGAAGAAGGAGAGAGAGCACTCAGAAAAGAGAAAAGAAGAGCCGAAGAGTCCATTTAAAACGACAGCACGTGCCAACAGTGCCTACCCCCGTATAAGTACATGTAACGCGAACAAATGGTCCAGAGCGTATGAATTCAACACCGGGTTATCACCCACACCATCATCATTATCAGTAACAAGAGCCTCTGGCCTAACGGGCTTTATCTTTCTTTCCTTCACGAATCTTGAGACAACCAACTCAGACTGGTTTGGACCGGACAAACTTGAGCAATATCCACCTGTCATTCAGGAAGCAGTGCACTCGAGACAAACCATTTCGGGTGAATGTGCCTGCACCAAAGTCATTTCGAGTATCATACAGGTCTTGGAGAAGTTCTCAATTATGAATCAGTATCACAAGCCCCTGGCCTCAACGCACACCACTGAGGCTGCAGCGCAACCGCTTTCACACCTCTTTGTACAAAGCGATACGCTACATCATGTAGTCTTGGAAGTGCTGTCCTCACATCACCTCCTGGACCTGACCAGAAAACTTCGGCGGAGGCTGCAGCACGTGGCCAGACAATGGAATCGAGATTGGATGGGCCAGACTGTTCAGTCCATAGTAATTGTTCACCTATTTTACAATGACATAAAGATGTCTAATTTTTCAAAATATTAGCACGTACCACCAACGACTAGCTTAGCCTGAGCCACCGTCAAACCGTTAGTCGGATTAAATGAATAAGACTTCTGCCATGTTTTGAAAGGATCACACCAGCTGTTGGCATTAATATCGTTGTTAATCCATTCTCCGGCCCCACAATCAAGGTAGAAAAAGTCAGAAGCAGCGTGAATCAATCTGAACCCTTTCTGTGCGACTGATGCTACATGTTGTGAGGAAACCCAAACCCTATACAAGTTGAGAAATCAATCTGGAAAAAGACTTATTTTACGTACAAGACTAGTGTCTGGTTGTCAAGTTTGACCTGGTGTTCAAGCGCCATTTCTTGTTGCCGAAGTCAAACACACGAGGAAGAAACGATAATAAGAGCAACGTACCTTCCCAAACCACCGGTGTCTTTGCTGCATTCAAGAGGGCAGAATGAGTGGCTTGTATGAAGGTATTTAGTGCTTGTTCAAAAGTTTTCCCTTGTGATCCTACGCACGCATTTTTGAGTATCTTCACATAACTATTCCTAACTGAAGGACCTACTGAGATCTTCCTGTGTTGGACTATCGTTTGCATAACAATTCGTATTCAACTCATCACCTCCTGTACTGAATAGCTTCGATGGAAACATAGATGAAACTTCTTTCACTAAATTGGCCGTGAATTGTGTCGTTGCAGCATTAGCAAAACGAAGTTGGCCAGCAGGAGGTTCTGCAATCCCAGGGATCATGAATATATGATATATTGACGGACATTTTTATGGAGCAGCCTACCAGCGGCAAAATCAGACCAGGGTGAAGCCTCGGGACATGCAATATGTTCTGGATGAGATTTCGAGATGATAGCAGTGTGTCCTGGTATGTCTATCTCGACCATAACGTCAATACCTCGCTACAATAGAAACATCAGAACAAGGGAAGACAAATGTATATGATCTCCAAATGTACCGCAGCAGCATAAGCAACGATATCTTGAACATTTTCAGGGGTATAAATTTGGCTAGAAGAATATGCCCCTTTCTGCGATATTTCCTCGAAGCCGGGAACGACGAGGGGGAATGATTGGGCATCTACGACGTGCCAGTGAAGATGGTTGATCTTAACCCAGCTCATTGCGTCCAAGGTCCGTTTGATGTCCTCAACAGGGAAACTAAAGAGAACTTGAATATACACACGCCCTTTGTCGCAGGGATAACGGTGGTACTTACTAATTCCTAGAGGTATCGAGCATGAATCCTCGATAAGGCTGGACATTTGGTCTGTATTAGTACGATCGAGGAAAAGTCCTCACGAACTCACATAAGCTGGAGAATCTCTAATATGAATCGGGGCACCGAGCGTGTAAGTTGTCCCATCTAAATCATACCATAACTGTCCGAATGTAGTCAATCCTCTGAACAACCCTAAGGCGGTATTTGCTGTCAAGATTGCGTTTCCACCATTTGCAGGAACTTGCAGAGTATAACTCTCGTCCGAGGCTCCCAAACCAGCAACTGCATCTTCACTGATACTCTTTACCGATCCCGAATGTTGAGATAGTTTGACCATGAGTGACTGTAAAATGGCGGCCGAGTTGACTGCACCAGAAGAAGAGGCACCCCTATCTGGAACAAGAGCCTTTAGTTTGTCTGTCTTGAGGAAATGGGACGTGCGTTGTATGGCGTCGGAGAGGTCCTGCGGTACTTGGCCGATCCCGGACAGCTGAATAGAAAAATCGGCTGTGAGACGAAGAGGCGTATTGCCAGTCGTCAGATTATACGGCCTGGGCCATATTGCAAAGGCAGGAGCGAACAATAGAAACACGCTAAAGAGAGTGAGAATGTGCATGCCAGGGGTTGAGCTTGGTGCCCCAGTTTAGGTGTGTTCGGGGGCTGGAGCAAGAAGCTCTGATGTGGGAATGTGTATATATATGTTTCGGTTCAAATTAATGCAATAGTGGATGCCTGCAGGGGAAGGAGATATTTGTAAGTAGCACTCCACCTTGAAGTCAAGAACCTCACATTCGCAGAGCTGAGTCACTGTAGTGGAATGGGCTGATCAAGACCAGTTAGGGTGAATTAGCTATGGCTTGAGGGCTAAGAAATAGCTAGTCTTGAGACAAAGAAGGCGTCGGGATATCTGTGAAGCCTTTCTCTCAGCGGTCCAGCAACTATAGACACAAGAATTCGCCCACACTCGATCTGCATTCTTTTTCCAGGACGGAGTACCGTCACCGGGGAAGTCTGATCGAGATGGTGTTGATCACCAATGAATACTATCATACCTTGTATGACATTATTTAGGATTGGCTTTCATGGACGTTGATTGATTAATCAATCATGTGATACAAAAGGACATATCTTTCTCTATCCTGCCATGTTTTCCCTCCGTAAGGGTACTAAACCGCAAATTTCAACTCAGATATTTTCCCCATTTTCAGAGTATCTACTACGAGCTTCCGAATTCGGAATTCCTTGCAGGGCTCCCATTGGCTGGTAGGATCAAAGCCTGTTCTTTGGGCCCGAGTCATTTTGTTCCACTGTGCCCATCTTGACCCAGTAATGCCGTTCTCTGCCTTAGTTCAGAGGTACTTCGCTCTTGGCGCTCTTAACAAAGGCCATAAAATGGTTTCTATTGGATCAACTCGAAAAGTAGCCACGGATTCGATTAAAAAGCGACGCACTCAGGGAGCTTCTGGATTCGAAAAAATCTTTGCAAATAGTCGTCTCGTGTTCTGTCGAGCAAATGTGCCAGCATGGGCGAGCCACATCGAGTCCTTCCGCCATCGTTCACACGGTTCCACCACCATCTCTCAGCCGTTGATTTTGTTAGGGTCGGCCAAACGCTCTGCAACTCATCATCAGCTTCTGCACGAATTCGCAAGAAAGAATGGTTTGCCTATGGTTCAGGCTCGTCACTGCAAGACATCTGCCCAATATATTTCCGATATCGAAGAACTCGTCAAAGGAAATAAAACTTTCAGGAGTAATACGTTGACCGCCTATCCCATGTTTTTCGAAGAGTCGTCAAAAGGACAGAGTATGTGATACATGATGAAATTCACAATCCCATGCTCACCACAATGCTGGATCAGAACCCCCGTACATGTTGATTGACTGCTCTGACAGTCGGTGAGTTTCCAAGCACCTGGAAGTGAATTGATATCGATGACAGTCCCAGAGTCGCCGAACAGGCGATTTTCGACGCTCAACCTGGTACCATGTTTACATCGGGATCAATCGCAAACCAATTTCACGAGTGGGATCTTAATTCGTAAGTGTGTCTGCCTTTGCCACTTGGCATGCAGCTGGTTCATGGCCGCAGGAACTCTGTCCTTTCATATGCCATCGAAACCCTTGGGGTCAGACATGTCATTGTAATGGGCCACTATGGTTGTGGTGGAGTCGCTGCTTCAATGTTGCCTGTATCATTGCCACTGGCACATCCAGCACATATTGCAGTCCAGACCTGGATCCAACCTATACGTGAAATTTATCAGTCTTCGACTCGGTGCGCCCACTGTTGATGTATTGCCATTTTGATTGTGACTTGTATTTTGACCAGACCAGAAATTGTCGCCCACCGAAATAAGAGTAAATACATTCCTCTGACCGAACTCCCTGATCTCCATGATCGTACGTTTTGACTCGTCTAGGAAACCGTGCGTTGAGTAACTTGTTTGTTTTTGAAAAGCTGCATTACGCGCACTCGTTGAAGAGAATGTTAAAGCAAATGTGAACCGAATTGCCGGATCTTATGTTATGCGTGACGTGCGCTGCCCCCCTCCTTTCTTTATGCCTTCACTTCATTGTGTTTACCCATACATTCGCAGCATTACGCATCACTACCACCTCCAACATCTCCTTCATCGTCGGAACCGCCTCCAGGGTCGGGCAAAAATGGACTGCAAGGCACTTACGTCTTTATCCATGGATGGGTTTATGACCTTGAGAATGGGGAAGTTACTGATCTGAATGTCAGCCTTGGACCTCCTGGAAGGGAGATCCCGAAAAGTCCATGGCCAGCCACAGAAGAGAGGGAGAGACAAAAGACAATTGAACGAGAAGCGAAAGAAAAGGCGAGGCCTTGAATTCCATCCTAGCCAGTGCTTGATTGTCGAAACTTTTATCCTTGTTATAAGCATGTGTTATGCATAACATATTTTGCACGCTAGGAAAACAACTGAATGAATGCACGCTTGCGGAAACTGATTCAACATTCTAGATATCACAATCAGACGTTGGCGCTTCCCATGTTCGAAAAGATTGGGAGAATTTCTTCAGAATTTCTTCTCAGTCTCATCAGGGGCAACTCACGGAATAAGGAGTCAGACCTTCATCATCATTGTTTTGAACTCGCCGGAAATCACCAACTTGCAGGGCTTGGGACAGAGGTGCTTCTGGGACGACGACGGCATTGGTTCAGTCAACTCGGTGAGAATCTTAGATGATGTCATATTATCTCACCGGTCTTGAGATATCGTCGTTTGCTACTTAGACATCATTATGTCGGATCATCTCGTCAACTGGTTCAAGGACAGCCTTACTTCGTTGTACCAGTCGGCATTAGACTCAGCGCAGGGGGAAATATCAAGCACAGTTGAAAGCTTATTTGAGGGAGATGCACACATAATCTACAACCATGAGCAGATTGACTTGGCCAAGCTCAATGAAGCCCTTGGCATTTCATCAGCCCTAGCTATTCGGGCCGAGGTCGAATGGAAAGAAGTCATGTCTTCGACAGTCGGAGGGAACAATGAAACACAGCAGGTGGGAAAACACTTATTTTATTTCTAATTCACCACTTTTATGGACGATTTGAGCTAGCATGCCATTGTTACTGGGTACTTCATTGTCACACGTTCAATGAAATTTCGAATAAGAGCTACGCCTGCTCAAACGTTGCAGCATTGTTTCTTTAGTGCAAAGTATTGTTGCGTCTCGCTTTTTGACTCGGATAACTCATTGGGCACTTCTCAGAATCAAAGGTGACTTGGGGAATAAAGAAGGAGCCCCAGCCATATCCGAGCTTTTCATCACTTCGATCAGTAAACAAGCACCTATTCGATTCCTCCAGTAAAACTTTCCTTGTTTATTTACGGCTGCTTTAGCAGGTGAAACCATGAGGTCACGACTTATTGAATAGACACGAAAAACTATGTAAAATCACGTAGTCCCGACTGCTTGCTTTTTTGAACTGGAATTTCAACAGAATGCGGAGTTGCAGTTCATTTTCGGTCGTCGATTTTAAAACCGTTGGTTATTATGCCCTGCCAATAAACTTCTAGAGTCTGACAGGAGTTATGTTATGGTGACTTCTGTTAGCCCCTATTCTCATCTGAGTGACAGTGACCATTTCTTTCCCGTACCTTTGGACAGCCAGACATTCTGTTATACGATATCTAGCACGGTCCCTAGTAGTTTGTACAAACTGCTACAGACACTGCCTGGTTGTTTCCAGAGTGACGACTTTTCCGCAGCCTCTCCACCATAACTCAGGCACGCTCCCACCACGTTCACGAGACATATAATTTGCTGCTGAATCACTACGCACAAGCCCCACTGTCTTCCCCCCATCACTGAAGAGTGATATGTCCTTTTTGAACCTAATAGGTGGTAGTCGGAGACTTGTTACGCCTTCGAAGCCCATCATAGCCTCTGCAGACCCCGAGGCGGTTCATGCCCAGTTATCTAAACCTTCGCTACAGGCTTCCATGGACTCTTTAGTGCCTGCTGTGCGCGGCAGAAAGCGTCCTTCTTATTCACAGACTGACTCAGTTTCATCCACAACCCACCTACCAACCGATTCTTCTCGACCATCTGCAGTTAACAACGTTGTGAGACCATCCAGTCGCAGCTTATCTCCAGCTGAATCACAGCTTTCACTTGTCGAGTCCCTGGATGATGAGACAATTTCGAAAGAGGTTCCATCTCACTCGATGTCTTCTGTCATTTTTCTGAAGACGCCTACATTACTAGAGCAAGAATGGATGGACGTTGGGAAAGATTCCAGCGACGAAGATAGTTTCTTGGGTGGCAATGACCATGATACGAAGGACCCGCGCAAGGATAATCAAAAGTAAGGCATTTCATGGTCACTCATAGCATATGGAATTCTGAAGCGATTATTTACTTCTAAGACCCTCTAAACAGCTCAATGGGTCGCTCATACTGGTTGAAGACGAGCAGGTTAAAGTTCACCGACTCACCAAAGAGCTTGCCACTACACAGGAGAAATTATCTGATCTTACGAAGCAGCATGCAAAATTACAAGCACAGCTGGACAATCTTGAGAAAGAGAACGCGGCCAAGACTGATCAACTAGAGCTGATGAAAGAAATGAATGATGCCGATAAAATTGGACTGGTACAAGAACATGCAGATGCAATGGAGACGAAACGGCGTGAACTTCATGAAATTCAACGATCACTTGAGGCCTTGCAACACAAATTAAAGGTATGGGAAGAAAAAGTAGAGATGTTGGTCAAGGAGAACGAAGTCCTCCGAAAAGAAGTCAGCGGTCTGGAAGACCAAAGCACTCGTGCGGAGAAGGAAATTGATGCTATGAAAAGAGAGGTCGAGGCTGCCAACGCTGCTTTGCGAACATTTAAAGAAAAGAGTAAAACTGTGATAGCATCAGAAAGAGAAGAGAACACGAAGTCCAAAGATAAAGTAAGTGAACTTCGGCACCGGCTCGAAACATTGGAGAAACATTCAAGAGAGCGCGAGGAGGAACTTAATGATCTTCGTGCAGCCTCCAAATCCACAGAAGTTGCACTCCGTGCCACTCAGTCAAACGTCAGCGAGAAGGCCATAGCACTACTAGATGCCCAGCGTCAGATAGAGGTGTTTGAAAAGCAGCTGGGAAGCCTCCGAGATAAGCAGGAAATCTCAATGGGCAATGATCGTATACAATCACTCGAGAATGAGCTCGTTGCCTATTCTTCCAATATAAAACACCTTCGATCTTCCCTCCTAGCTTCACATGCGGAGACTGAAGAAGCCGGAAAGCTCGCCGAGGGTCGTGCTACTGAGATAGAAAACCTTCAGCAGCAAATTTCTGTCCTCGAGGACGAATTGCACTCCAAGGAGCAAGAACTCATCGACACTAAAGCCCTCCGCTCATCCCAGCCCCACTTAGAAGGAAGGATCCGCAGTCTGAACAGTGTCATTGAACGACTCAGGTCCGACCGTGCTGTGGAGAACCACCATCTCGACGTTCAAGTCACTAAGGAGCGAGCTCGTGTCTCTCAGCTAGAGAAAGAAGTCTCAACTTCCCACGAGCGATCTCAAGAACTGCGTAGTCGTCTAGAAATAAGCGAGCAGTCCCGACGAATGCTGCGCGATCAGCTCACCAGATACGAAGGGGGAGGCCACAAGGATTGTCGTGACAGTATGGGAAGTGGTATTGGCTTGAGCCTCTCTTCCAGCATAATACAAGATTCCACCCAAACTCCCAACGATCAGGTGCTCCATCTCCTTCGCAATCTTAATTACGAAATCTTTCAAACTGCAGCCCTCCTTACCGACTCCCTTTGCAGCATCCCACGCCCATCTAGCAGCGCTGGTCCAAGTGGTTCGATCGATGAAGATACCACGTCTCTTCTTGGATCTTACCTTCTCGCCCTCCTCCGCTCCCAGTCAGACACTCCTTTGGATACATATGATCCATATCCTCTACAAACAGCCATCCAAGCTACCCTCGTCTGTTGTACTACTCGTGTCATGACCGCGTGGTATCCAGGACACTGGGACCACAGCGACTTCCTCGCAGCTACATACGCCCGCATTCGTGAAGCCGAAGGCATCGCTGCATCTGATACGTGGAAAGCCATGGCGCGTGCAAGGCTCAGGCCTACAACAACTACTGTAATTCGTGTAGTTGACTTTTTGGCCGAATATTTGGATGCGATCTTTCGATACGCTGGTTGGCATACATCGTCTTCCTCTTCGGGTAAAGTTGCCGGGGTTGAGTCTCTTCTCCGGGACCGCAAAGAGAAACTCTCTGCACTCTCTCGCCATTCTCTCCGTCTCAATGTTCTTCTAGATAGCGTCAGCCCCCCGCTCGAACCTGCGTTTGTAGAACCTGGATCTGTCTTTGATCCTTATATAATGGATCGCGATGATGGCTGCACTGGAAGGTCAACTGACGACGAAGTTGTATCTACTAGTGAGATTGGGTTACGTAAGGTTGCAGTTGAAGGAAGAGGTAGTGGCAACACCGGGCAAAGGATTTTTTTGAGGCCGAAAGTTGTCTTAAGATCGTCTTTCGAAACTTGAGTCTGGATCTCTTAACATCTTTGGAGCTTGTATTTGTATCAGATTATGACTTGAAATACGCACTTGATGTATTGCCCCAACCACTTGTTTGTTGTAATGTAAGCGGCCCATACAAATAGTCATCTAGCAAATGAAATCATAAACACATCACATCACTGCATTGCCCTACGACAAATCGAATCCAGCATTAGAAGTAATGGCTTGCAGAAGTTTTGCCCTCAATGTCTGCTCCATAGTGTACCTCGGTAACTAGACAATTCAGACTGATGTAGTGGCATGACAAGATTAACATACTTTCAGCAGGTTGACACAGGTACTGGCGGTGGGGAGTCGAAGTTGATCAGATCCAGCATCGCGAATAGAGAAGTTGGGAACCAGCTCCTTGAACCCAAGAAGTGGCGGTCGGCTACAACTTGACACAAAGCGTAGAAGGAGACGTTTTTGATCCTCCGAGAACGAGCTGACAACCTGTAATACAAACAGGTCAAGTCTGATTGAAACTTCAAACCAGGAGCGTACCTTCCAGAACAACAGTATCGTAGGATGCCTGGCGTCAAATAGTCCTCCATAGTTCGTGTTGTTTTTCAAATCTTGGACATCAATGGGCGTATTGACTCCTCCAAGAAGAATTTGTACCTCCTGCTGGTTGAACATCCTATAAGGTTGACCACATCTAACAACGTTCAACAAGGACTGGCGTCACACGAATACATACCTAAGCCACTTGGGATCAATCATCTCCGACAAACCCTCGAAAAACGCATTACTCTGCAACCTAATCTGCTTGCTCAACCGATAATGTGAGATCATATAAATGTAAGTCAGGCGGTTCTCCTTCGTTACTGGCGTTTCGCTGCCGTTCGGCATCAGGTCTATAGATTTGGTAATACCAAACTCTGTTTAACAATCGTCAAATAACTCAGATCGGAATGAGATCATCAGTAAGAGTCAGCGCACCATCCACAGCAACAGTGAAGTTGAGCGAAAGATCCTCAGCGTTTCCGGAGTAATGTTTGAGAAATATTAGGCCATTATAAAGTTCTGGGTCAAGAGACGCGAGGTCGTCCAAAAAGCTTTGCTTTCCAAGCCACTGGAAGTGTCCATGAGCCCCCAAATGTGTAGATAGATATAATGCCAACGCACTTTTGAAAGGAAGAACCCGGCAAATGCAACATCTATCAAAATACCCTCATACATCGCTTTACCAAGAATTCTACCAATGAAGCGATACCAATTCAGACTATAAGCTGAAATCCACAAAATATCAGAAGCGATATTGGAGCGATCAAGAATGGACACGTACATTCAGTTGCATAAGAATGTGGATTGGGATAAAGTTCATTCTTCTTGTTTGCCAACCAAAGGCCACGATCTGTGTCAAAGACTTCTTTGGACAACGACGTCAGAAACTCCTTAAATACACCTCCACCATCGATCCCCGCCCTTGAAAATAGCAATTAGTCCTAGTCAACAAGAAACAGCAACAAAACCTGCTCTTCCTGCCCGAATCGATCAATAAATGTAATCTCAATCGGTTGTTTCAAATCCGCGTCCGCAAGTCTATCAAAACCATCTTGAGACACCATTTCTCTCCTTACTTTGACCTTCGTTTTATGCATGAAACCCATCGCTCGTATCGCCGAAGACCTCGATTCAGATTCCAAACTTGTTCCATGGGCAACCTTATCATTATATATGAATTCACGAAAAATACGAACTCGAGTTTCGAATGGGATGGCAAAGGGTATATTATTAAGAATGCCAAGACGAGGGGAGATTTGGGCAAGTTGAAATTTGGTGAGTTGGCGTGTGTGGACGCCGCTCTCAGAGAGCATCTGGCGATCATCGAGGCTGAAATGAAATCAGTGGACACACCGAACTCTAGTAAGGCGTGCACTTACATCGCTGCTTCGACAAATGATTGAAGGTCAATCTCAGACTCCACTAACCAATGGTCGCGTGAAACAAATGATTTTCTCGAGCTACATAGACATTCATCAGCGTCATCGTAATGATTCACAAAAGTGAAACAACTCACTCCCGAGCATGTATCGCAACCAAACAGCGCGTAACTTTATCCCTCAATGTCTCCCATGGACACCTTAAGTCTGGTGTGATAAGCTGCTTCCCGGACATTGTATACTCTTCTCGCCAGTATAAAGTTACTGCGATGTTGAGAAGCTGCTTGCTAAATCGCAGCAGATCATCCAATGATAGTGGGTTACGAGCAATTCCGGTCTCGCTGAAGAACTCATCGTCACCCATTGTAAGCAGAGCCTGTGAATATAACTCCGTGAGTAATATCAAGGGGGGCCAATACATCCGATTAATCGGATCTAAGGAAATGGGGTCAGCAGAAATGATACTCTAAAGAGCTGCAGACGACAAACCGTTGAAGTCTGTACCTGGCTGTCCAATCTGACTCCTCAAAACATATTGCCGATATAATATCCGTATAATGCCTCCACTGCCAAGTCCGGCAACAGTGTTCAGTAGAGCATCCTTTTGCGAAGGCCATGCAAAGATAAGGGCCAGAAGAAAGATAACAAATTCAAAAAGAACAGTATCATGTTTGTTTGCTGTAGCGAAGAGGGATGCGATATGGCTAATGTTCAAAGTAGATTTAAGGCGCTTGGTGGTTCGATCGTCGAATTTGGGGAGGGACGGAGGTTCATCAAACGAGCTAACAGCGACTACAGAGATTTCCCGCTCGTAATCAGATTCAGAGTCTATATCACCCTGATCGACCAATGGCTGTGTAAAACGCTTCTTTGCAGCGGCTTCAGGGTCAAGAGCATTAATTGGAAGGTCTTTCATAAGGGTGGCAAGGAGTTTGAGATAAGTGCCGACAGCCTGATAGGGTAGTCGGGAAATGCGGGGAGAGGCAAACATATATACATTCGCGAGTAAATGTATGCGTGCTTCGATGGAGAGTGGTTGTACAAGGTCAGGTATGGACGCGTGTAACACAGAAAAGTGTGTCCAAGGTAAATGTGATGCGAGAAAGGTGACAGATGAAATGGGTAGACGATTCGGTAATAAAGGTATCGTGAGGATCTGCTGGGTCATTGATGCAGTTATAAGCGGGAATTGTGGGAAATTGGGTGAGATATCGAGTGGAAGAGTAGACAGTTGGATTATCAAAGGCAATGAAGGGGTGGACTTGGAGTTGATCGGCTGTGAAGAGTTGATTAGAATCAGGAAAACATCAGCTGAGATACATACAATAGATTCGATAGCCTGTGCAAGCAGAGAATAGAAGCTGCGTCGGAGGAGGTAGTCGACGATGGAGCGCTTGAATTGAGCGTCTTCAGTCTGATGTTTCAAAAGAGTGTTTAAAACTGTCAGATGAGCAACAGCATTTTGCGACCTGTGAAGAAATGTTAATATGGTCTGAGGTCAAAAGTTTTGACTTAACTTACATCGGATAGCGAGCAACGGAACCCAAGAGACAAAATGCGGTTTGCCTCAGCAATACTAACCAGCTTTCAGCTTCAGTTCCATGTAGTGGGCTGAAGAGAGAATCTATATGAAGTTAGTGTAATATCATAAACTAGTTTAGTTTGAGATTCACCTTCATTCATCGCACATGACCAAGACTTAAGGACCTCCTCATCGTGTCGGATGAGAACAAGACACCTGAGCCCAGTCAGACTTGTCGGATCAGCCTCAAAAGTTCTCCTCAACTCTCTGTCTGTCCTCCTCGACTCCCTAATTCCTCGCCACCATGCCTGAAGTTTAATTGCATTTTCCTGTCTGCGTCTGACCTCGCGCCGCTCCTCGCGCTCTTGACGCGCATTTCGCAGTACATTGCGATCGGTTGCAGCAGTGGATGCACCGCCAAGATTAATTCGTCTTCTGGTCTCGTCTCCAAAAACTGGGATCATGGAGACTGGTAAGAAGGCAGATATGCAGTCACGTGTCTATCCTGTTATCTTACATGTACAAGTAGTTGTCCATACTGCACTATGCTGCTGTACATTCTGTTCTTCTAACAGGTTATGGACTCTAGTCACCTTGATCTCTAGTTCTTGTTGCTTCTAGGCCTGTTATAGATTGAGCTGATCTCTGAAGTTCTCTATGCTTACAAGATTCTCTTACACTTTACATATGCTATGGCTTATCACTGGTTATATTGAATATTTGCACTTTTGCTAGCTATATTTGCTTCCTAATTCATGTGGACTTCTACTGCAAACACCCAGATGCTCCAAGATATGTCTGCCACTTCAACCTTAACACCATCAACTTTAAGCCTGCCGCAATCACTTCAAGTTGCAGCAATCTTGAGGGAGAAATGGATGTAAGGGAAACTCTCCTTAATGCACATCCATACCATCAAACATGGATAATAAATATTGTCAGAGTTGAAGACAGTGAACTTCATTTCTTTTTATTTTTCTCTCTCATTTTCATTTATTTTTCATTTTTGTTATCCTTATTTGGACTTAGTTAAAGGGCAGTGATGTAATGCATAGTTACACATGTTATTACTTCTTTCTCTTATACCACCATCTCATATAGTAGTGCCTAACAGAGAATTAGTGAATACACTTGTTCCATTTGATCTTAGACTACTCCCCAATTCACAAACTCAACATAATGTGAATATGAACGTGGAGCTGAGAGGTAGATCAACCAACTCAAGCTCTAATGGTTCTAGTGTTGTGGCAACCACTAGTCACAAAGACCAATAGTGACTTCAAGCAATAAATCTCACAGGAGGATATTTATGTGAAGATCACAAGAGAACTCAACAAGAAGTCTCTGCTATATTCTTATACTATTTATACAAAAGTCTCATGGTTTGTGCTAGCAATAAATAACCCTATCCTAATGCCCATATGTTGTCCATGCTTCTACTATGCCTCATCCTCATGTCTTCTATAAGGACACTATACTGTATACATGTGCTCTAATGTTATTCTTCTAGTCCCTTTTCCCAAAGTCTAGGCCTATGACTTTATATCATGTGACATGTCATGTGACTGCAGTCATGTGCCTCTTCATCATCAAAATAATAAGAAAAGAAAAATCAAAAGAAAAGAAATATTAAATCAAGAAAAATATTAGTGTCCAAGCACATCATAACATCTAGGGTATCTTCTATGTTGTCAAAAGTATCTTCTATCAAGTACATAAAGTGAATCCAAGCAACAAACATACATAGGCTGATCAAAATCAGTAAATCTATCACAAACTTTATTCAGCTTGTATTTCCATAACTAGTAGACTGATTTTCACAAACCAAGTTGTTCTAGAAAGCCCCAAATAATGGCTATCTGTATATATGTGGAATATACAAAAGCAACAACAAACAACTGAGATATCAGGCCATCAGTAACTATAAAATTTTTATCAGCTATCTCATGAATAGCTGGATAAATTCACATGATTGAACTTGTGTTGGAAAGTACTTATCAAACCATTTCTGATGATATATAGTATATTCCAAAGCAATAAGTATTGATAGAGATACAAACATATTAATATAGTAACATAATTAGTTACTTTCTAAAATTAGCCTGACATTTGCTATGACAGATGACAGCCCCCATCAGGTACAAGTTTTGATCATGTGATGGAAACAGCTTGCATACAGACCATTACTATTTTATATATATATCTTTGTGTCTAAGGATTAGACCTCAGACTTAACAACAAGATTGATTATCATCAATCTTTATTATTATTGTCATTATTATTGAACTTCTGAATCACTTCTAAACCTCTGAGAGTGCACCCAAGGTTCAAATATTACAAATAAGTGAGTAGTTCATTTTGTAATATAAAGAACATTGTTACCTTAGTCCAATTGGAATACTTATTTCATAAATTTAATGTTATATATAGTGATCTTATCACTAGATTTCATTTGTAGATTGTCAAGTGCAATAGCCTATATCTCCAAAGTGCAATAGCCTATATCTCCAATAGGGTTGGACAAGCCAAAATATCAGCAAAGCTTTTTTGTAAACTATGACCAGTTCTAAAACTAATTCTGGTAGACTCCTTACTCTTTCTACTCCAATCCAATCTCAAACATCTATGATAAGCTGTATAGAATTTGCATGAAAGTGAAGTTGATATTGAAATAGAAAACTATTGAGTTTTTCAGAATTTATACCATCAAAAGTATTCAGTATCTAGATTCTTGCTGTAAAGAGAGTGAAGTTTGTTGTAGAGGTCAAGTTAACTACAAGTTTTTTAAAAGCCTCAGCCAAGAAATTTATTAACTGAGATGATAACAGTTCCTAATGTTAAGAGCACAGAAAGTGGACTTAACTTTTTCTTATTTTTTTATTTTTATTTTTCTATTTTTAGAACTCTAGGGTTAGGGTTAGAAGGGATTGGTCACACAGTCACAATCTGATGGTATGGTCACAACATTGATCATGGGACTTGAGAGAAGGAAGTAAAAGGTTCTGAAACAAAGTAATGTTATACAACATGGACACCACATGTTGATCTCATGCTTAACACATGGTCATTTAGGGTAGGGTGCACAGTAGTTAGCATAGACCATCTGTATAGGTATATAAAGTAGACTACTTTGTAAAGAGCTCTCTATTGAGTTCTCTTGTATCTTCTCTAATACAAGAGTTTGACCTTTAAACCCACTCTAAGGTTCTAAGGTTATAACACCTAAGATGGCAGAGACATTTCTGCTTTCAGTACATTAACCCAGTTAGTATCATTATTAGCCAGAACAATTTTGGGAGATTTTGATGTACTTTTGGACATCCTTCTAAAGAAAAGGCAGATTGGGGTTGACTCTATTAAACATCTAGAGCATTGGGGTAGGATGGCTATGTGGGTGAGTTGCTTGCTTAGTTATTGAGCAGATAGGTATCATAATCTCAAGACCTTAGAGTGGGTCAAGAAAAAGAACCTTGTATAGAGATTATACAAGAGAACTCAATAAAGTTCTAGATACAAAACTTATATACACTAGACTACTAGTTTGTGCTACACTTCTATGCTACACTTCTATTAGCCTACTCTAAAGGGCTATGTATTATCCTTAAGGTTAACATATATATAATATGCTATATGATGTCATTTTGTTCTAGGACCTTTTACAATATGCTATATATTACATGATTGTGTGATATATGACATATAATATCATACTGACTTCTAACCCAAGTTTGAAAAATAAAATAAAATAAAAAAATCAGAGAAGAAAATAAAAATTGTTAAGTTTACCATCTTTGATTCTAATAATAGGGGTCTAGGAGGAGAAATGGAGTTACAATAGAAAAACACCATTTCATTAGGACAAGAATTAGATTGTCTAAAGAATTAAGTTGTGATAGTGGCTATAAAGTCTGATAATACTATTAGAAATGATTCATACTAGCTAAAATTATCTGCAAATATAGTATAGAAGATGGAAACAGAAGGGTTGACTTAGTAATACAAGTAACAGAGAAGACCAAAAGTAGTACTATGTAGATAATCAACTTTGGCTTTAACAGATAATGTTGTATCTAGTCTATTTATTATATGGTTATAATTTCAGATGATAGAAGCTTAGAAGAACTTAAGATAAGTATGGTATAAGTCTAAGTTGATTATCAGACTAAGGAATGGTACACAATAGCTAACATTCTTAAATATGAAAGTGATAATCTAATAATACTCTAGGTTAGACACTATGTGTTATGATTCAAGACTTATAAAGTAAAGTCAAGAAAGGAACCTTGTATTAGAGTTAATATAAGAGAACTCAATAGAGTTTCAGATACAAAGTATTTATCTTATATATACTAGACTAATAGCCTATACTTGGCTACATCTAACCTACTCTAAAAGCCATGCATTATATATAAGACTAACATATACTAATCATATTTGTCAGGTGTAGTTCATACCAAAGGTGAAAGTTTGCAGAGTTTGGCTTAGAGATATACAAACTTGTAAAACAGCCTTGGTATTACAATTGATACCTTATGATCTCAGCATAGACTAGGGCTAAGGGCAATGATGACATGATTGGCTGTGCTGAAGTAGTCTCAGTCAGTGTCTCATGTAGTAGGTACTAAATTCTTGCTTTCTCCTCATGTTATATAACTTGACTCACCTCATGTATTGTGAACATTAGCCTCATGGTATAACAGTATATATAGTGTAGATGTACTGCTGTATCTCTATGCTTTACCAATTGAATAATCCCTACTCCTATTCTTAAGTCTTTGCTTAAGTTGCAACCTAAGTTTAGCCTAAGATCATAATATTTGGTAAAGCATCATCAAGCTCACTTTACAAAAGGAGAGGTATATAGTGGTTAGTCCACAAACAAATTAGATAAAGTTACTGCTAGACAATAAACGAAACACATGTGGCATAGACCACAAGAAGAACTAAGATAAGTTCAAGATAAATAGACAATATTGAGGCACTATTAGAAAGACTAGGATCCTTGCAGATCACAAATGAAGCCTCAGGCAAAATAAGCAAACAATTAGATAAAGAAATGTCTATAGTACCAGTACTAGCAACAACAAACAATAAAAAACAGGCTAATATACCTAAGAGCATGGTTCCAGATCTAAAATGCTTTGATGGGAACAAGACAAAATTCAAAGACTGGTGGAAAGGAATATGATTATTTCTCAAGAGAAATAGGATCATGGAGACTGATGACAGGATCACGGCAATCTTGGCCTGCCTCAGAGG
>Ga0157366_1000410_pt1 | contig 19760 bp, 23 predicted proteins | sample AttbisABBM1_FD_113149 | JGI IMG/M metagenome (GOLD analysis project Ga0157366, IMG submission 113149) | Fungus gardens microbial communities from leaf cutter ant in Botucatu, State of São Paulo, Brazil - Atta bisphaerica ABBM1 | ecosystem: Host-associated > Fungi > Mycelium > Unclassified ...
CCTTCTCGTTCTTTGTTGCTACGTCCTTGCCACCGGATCTAAAAGATTAGGTGCACCGCATCAGAGCACTAGAGTAGAAATTCAGGATCGAGAAAAACGACACATGACCCACCCGACACGTTTGGAACTTAGACATATGTGGAAAAATAGATACTAATTATTTGTAAAGGGTATATTTATATGTAGAGATCCCTTCATGGACAAGGTGCTGGTTACTATCAAGCTGTGAAACGACACTGATTTTCAATGAACTTCAAAGGATATGCAAATTTTGGGGCCAAAATATAGTATTAAGCAAAGTAGGAGTCGATGTCAGAATATTGAAAGGATAAGCTAGTAGTATTAGTTTCAAGAGGATCCGTGTCAGGGTCCTGTCCCTGACACGGATCTGGGACAACCATTCTGACAACCGTTCGTCCATCCCACGGTGCTTATCTCTGGACTGGGGCTTGGTAAATTCCTCAGGGTAAAATTCTACAAGCAAAAATCGAGGTCCACAAACAAAACATAAACAGAACGGCTGAAATTCAAAGAATAGATCGATGTAGATACCGTCTTTAATGATCGTCTGCACCCTTTTGCCCCCACTTGACCGTCCGCACAATACCTTGATGCCACGACTGCACCCGCCGCCTTGCCAGAATGGACATAGTCGAACGATCAGTCCCCAAAAACCCAACTCCACCTGATTGTATCACTGCATCAATCAGCACAGGATACCTAAAGGTGAGGATATGTAAGTCAAACCAGGAGCCCGTTGTAATGATGATGGATTGAAGCCTCTGAACTTGGACGTACCAGGCACCATATCGTTCCACTGTCCCTGAATGATCAACTATGTGCCATCCCTGTTCCGCAACTTGTTCCCACCATGACTGATCTTCCTCGTCACTAGTCATTATGACATGTTCGACCGTCATCCCTCTCGACTCTCGTAGTTCAGTTTTAATTTCTTCAACACGTCTAGCCAGGACTGCGATAGAAGCAAAGCAATCTTCCACAGGAACTTGACCACACCAATTCTTAAAATCTCCGTGGCGAACATGGATCCCGATGTACTTCTGTATATCAGAACCAAAACCCAGTTCAGGTAAAGACGTCACTCACGGGAGGAACTGGTGAACCTTCGGGTGCTCCAAGGGTTGTTCGAACATAAGCTTCCGCTATGGCTTCGAGCTGAGGTGTCCATCGTAAGTATTGGCCGACAGATCTCCACGCTGGACTGTACTCGAATTCAAACTCGAATGGCTGATGCACATAAGCTCCAGAATAGCCATAGACAAATAAATAGTTTACCTGGTGCGCACATACATAATATAAATAATCGTAGCAAAGAAGCTGCTCGTCGGGTGGTAGGAGGGCGTGATAGACAGGGGAGGCGAGAGGCAGCTGAAGGTTCTCCCGCCGACCTTCAGGGAAGGCTAGTGATGCGAGAGCCCAAAAGTATGCATGACTGTCATGCTCGAAATGAGGTACCACTTTGATCCAGGAAGGGGCTTTGGTATATGAAATGTCTAATTTGTATTTGAGTAATTAACATGATTCAAGAGCATATAGTTGGCAGAAACGGACCGAGGCTAAGCAAATTGGGCACAGCACTTCCTCTAGGATAAGCATCACGATATTGTACCGCTTCCCAGGTATTCCAGCAACCAAGCTCGTCCAAGATGTCGCTACTTCTGTTCTTCACCTGATGCCACTCTAGCACCGGAATGCCGATTCTTCGTGCAAGTCGTTGCACATCGAATACTTTGCCGAAATCGATTGGTGGTTTATCCCCGCCAATGTGGGAGGGAATGAACATAGGGATAATAGGTATTCTGTCCGTGATCATAGCGAGATAGATGAGATTGATCTATAGCCACGATGATAAGATTATGTTGTAGCGAGACCAAAGACTCACATATGTCATTACATCATTTGCTAGTTTGCAAGTGCAGTCAGTTGTAACAGTCACAGACCGAAAAGAAATGCGCACTCCATCCTGCCGATAGCCAAGAAGTGATATACTTGGCATCAGCCTGTAAATTATCTGCAACTATCTCAAGGACGGTATCCTCTCGCTTCTGTGGACCTCATACCTCGAAAGCCCGCTGTCGGAGGGCCATTGAGATACAGAGAGGGATTCAACAAATCAATATTTGGGTTCAAGTAATCAGCAACTTCAGACTTTTGCACCGTCTCTGGTATACTTCTCTTTGTTAACGTCACGAACGACATCAGCAGAGTCAAGGTAAACACAAGTCCAATACAACCAAGAACCAAATGTCGGCGTCCAAGATAGTTGAAAACAGGAGGGTGGATGCTCGGCGCTTCATGGTTGGAAAGCATGGGATATTGGTCTTCGTGGCTGTCATCATCAGAAAAACCACGATATGGGTCAGACGGGCCAGGCGGTGAGACTGGACAACCTTGCATGGAGGAAGAGGAGAATAAAGAGGAATCTGATGTACGTGGTCAATGAGAGCATTTTCTAAACATACCCAGCTACTGTGTAACTTCTTCCTTCTCTTTTAGGAATTTATTAGCGAACCGGGAATCACCTGATGTCCCGACACGGCTCCCAAAATAACCTTGTCTAAACCAGTCCGCTATGCCTCGCTAAAGCCCAGCTAAACAAGGGCCTTCCCTTTCCCATCTCTCCGAACAACCTTCCCTGCCTCTTCCAATCCCTCTCTCTATCATGGATCGAAAAGCCTTGCAGGTAGCGGGCGTCGTAACGTTCTACATGTCGGCTGCTCTTATCGTATGTTTTCTCATTGTTTCCCAGGTTCTTGGCTCTCATCATGGCTACCAGATGGTCTTCGTGTACAATACCTACCACACATCGTTTCCAGTGGGCTAACCCTTGAACAGGAATAAGGCTGTCCTAAACAACTCGCCGGATCTACCGCTACTATTCCTCCTAGTTCAACTCCTCATAGCTGTGGCATTGCTGCATGTTACCGCATTCCTCTCTCCCAAGATTGAGATCCCGACAATCGACCGTGAGGTGGCCATCAAGCTGATACCAGTAGTATCGGTTAATATCATCGGCTTAGTCTTCAATACTCTCTGCTTGCGTGGTGTTGAGGCGTCATTTTTCCAGGTGAGCGCTCATTTGTTTTCGCTACTCTGTGATATATCTTCCAACTCGAGGTTCTCCGTCTCAGATTGCCCGTGGTCTCGTTCTTCCGTTGACAATCTCGGTATCTTGTGTACACATCCGCAAGACCCCGCCAGCCAGGGTCATCGTCGCAGCTGTCGTCGTCACGTTTGGCTTCGTTCTTGGTGTTGTTCCATCAAAGAACCTCCCAGCCAAATCCGTTCCTTCCACTCTTTCGTTGATTTATGGCGTCCTCTCTTCACTCTTTATTGCCGTCCACGCGGTTTTAATCAAGAGTTCTCTTCCTTACTGCAATGACTCTACCATTCAACTCGCCTGGTGGACAAACGCTGGCTCTGCTATCATGATTTTCCCCTTTGTTGTTTTTAATGGCGAGCTACTCGAACTTTGGAGCAAATTTTCTGGTAATACCAATGATGATTTTTCTGCCCCCATCTTCCTTTGGGGATCACTTGTCACGGGTAGTTTTGGATTCCTACTCTGTATCGCGAGCTTGTTAAGCATCAAAGTGACAAGTCCTATCACCCATATGTTCTCAAGCGTACGTTGTATTTCCTCGGCGATTCGAGAGTTTGGCTTGACAGTTGTCTACAGGCTGCGAGATCGGTTATACAAACACTGGTCGGCGTTTGGATATTTAAAGATGTCCTTACTGTGTGAGTATTAGTAAGATTTGACTAACTTCTGATTCTTCAACTTGCACAATCCAACAGTGAGCGCGTGGTGTCCATCCTTCTAATTCTCACTGGCACTCTGTAAGCTCCGAAGTCAACCGAGAACTATTTTGCGCCTTGACACAGAAGTAAATACTGATTAGATACTATACATGGATCAAATCGACTGAGTCGCCACCCAAGTCCCAATTGCGGCCGATTGACATCGAATCGAACGAGAGCGATCGACAACTTTTGTTTAGCGCCGATAAAGAAACTGGGTTCGAGGAACTTCCGACTCTTGTACGATCAGACTCAATTCCTCCCAGGACTGATAGGTGTCCAAAATGAGCTGTTGGGCATTGGCTTGTGGTATCGTGGCTTCACCTTTCTCTCTGGGTTGTTCAAAAAGACATATGATTTAGTGTGCGAAGTTTGATGCATGTATCTTGTATCTTCTAAGTACGTATATATTCCGAACAAGGTAATGCGGAATTGAGTCAAGGACATTAAGTATCTGATGCAATCAGTGAGATCAGTGAGGTATGCTTTCTGCTCAGGAAGGAATGACGAAATCACCCTGGAGATAACGAGTATCATTCACATATATTTTAAATCTGAATGGACAAGAAGCAGCTCGAACTTCGATAGGCAAAATAATAATATGGGGTTGCTATGTTGACGACGCCAACAACTTCCACGGACACAGATGGTGTATCGCCGAGATGTACAGTCTCAAACCCGCTTCCGCATAAGAGCAAGAGTGTCCGTTCCCAGTGGCGCCAGTCATTTGCGCAAATGATTCGAATCAAAAGTCACTCCATCAAAATGAAAAGTTTTGATTTTGTCAATTTGGGCCGCCAAAGTGAAATGTTGACGACCGGACTACTGTCCACTGTCAGATTATTGAAACAAGTCCTTGTCCACGTCGAACAGAAATGGTACTAGTCTGTTCGAGGTGCGATTTTTAACACCGCAGCAACATCTGAGCGTTGAAACACGCAGATTAATTAATTAATCTAGGGCCAGTTCCCCGCTTTGTTTGACTATTTCCAGGGGCTTGAGCTGGCTCAATTCGTTCTCTCCAGGAACGAGACATGCGAAAAATACAAGGTTAGTGTTTGTGGCGCGTTAGGGGAGTCAAAATCTGATCGAGGCACATCCTCACACAAGGGGGTGTCCTATTTTATCTACAATGTCTTGCTGACTCGGGACAGGTTCGTCTTGCACCATTGGAAACCTACGGAGTTCTCCCAAACCCCAACTATGCATAGTTCTTCCCTTTCCCCTTCGTACTTTTAAAATAAATTCTGATCCGAGGCAATCCTCAACTATATCAAAGTAGTGTACGTCCCCCATAAGTGCGAAATGTAAGTCTACTTTGTGGCACTGAGGGAAAGCTCCCAATAGCCTTCGATCAGAATTCTACGGGCTTAGTGTGGCAGCGGGCGGTTGATCCCCCACCATTGTTGACAGAAAGGGGTTAATTCCAAATCAGGAAACCGATGCGAACTGGATACAATGTTTCACTATTTCGAAGGGCAGTATGCAAATCAAATATCAAATACAAAGTTCACAGATCGATCATTTAGATGACCCTTCATTTATTCAACCCATCCTTGAGTTCACCTTGCCTATCTGACACGACTTCCAACCCATCTCCTCAGTAGAACATGACTCGAATTCAATCGTTTGTCAGCGCACTGGATGTGACAAATGCAGACTGTGTTCAGTCCGAACGAAATCTTGGAGAGACAGAGATGGCTTATTATCTCCCTTCACGCGAGAACGGAGTGAACGACATGTATCTATCTTGGCTTTGTCTAGGTATCGGCTTTGTTGATACATGTACAGGTACCTCCATCTGGGCTTTAGTGCTCATCCAAAATATGTGACTTTCGAGAGGTTGTCACTTATCTGGTCGATTCTTCGTGCACGACATCCTCTGTTAGCCTCCAGGACTAAAATGTATACTTACAATGACGTCCGTTTTGTGTAAGTCAGATAACACAGCTCAAGTAACACTTTTTCTCTTTAACTCTCTTTCTCTCTAGCTATGACAATCCCAGGTGTCCAGAAGATATTCTGCAGTCTGCTCGACAAAACTTGGAATTCCGTTCTCAGACTAAAAATGGTGGGCAGTGGGCCCTCACCCTCCACGTACCTGTATTGACGAGACCCAGAACTCATTGACGGCTATCTCAATGGGGAAAGAACACTTTCAAACGAGAGGCTCTCCTACCTTGTTCTTTCATCTGTTCCTTCTTCGTCCTCCGTCGAAGAAAGTGGTGATTGTCAACAGAACTTTGATCTCCTTATCTGTGCAGCACACTGGATTGGAGACGGGATGGCACTTCATACTTTTGCAAACGAACTATTTCGCCTACTTGGTAAATTCTCAGATGAGTTTGAACTGATGATTCGTCTAGAACAAGAATTCAAACGCTTTCACTCCGATAGCGCCAAACAGGTATAGTCGGCCTTAATTTATCAACACCCTCTCGAAACTTGTTGAAGTGTTTCAGGGTCTTTGGCTTCCACAGTCTCTGGAAGACCAACTGCCTTCTCTTCCTCAGAACAAGTTCTTCAGGGCAGCATCAAAGATTGATTTCAGGCTGAGCCAGCGGAAGCTCTTGGTGGGAATTGGGATTCAGATCCTATTTTGGAAATGGGATACTCAATTCAAAAGTTAGGGTGGTCATAGCTTTCCCAAGAGACTTGACCAGCCTCGTCACACCATAGTCGTGACGACAGCGTTCGACTGCACTCGAACTAAAGCCATTCTCCGAAATTGCAAGGAGAATGGTATCTCTATCTCGAATGCCCTTTTCGCCATATGCAGCATCGCTTGGGCACGCACCAATAAACATGACTGGGAACTTCCTGTGTAAGTTCCTCTGGGTATCTCATCCTAGAGCTTATTTATTGAAAGTGATTTTATACAGTATGATGTACACAGCTCTCAACCTTCGCCCATATCTCAAAGCTGAAAAAGCCTTGAACGATTCTTACTGGTTCCTTGCTATCAGCTATTTCAACGTTGTCCTTCCTACATTCATACCTCGATCAGGTGATATGAAGTCGACATTCTGGTTAAGGGCACGATCAGCGAAAAAACAATCAGCAGACGCTGCAAAGCATCCACTCATCGTTGCACGATCGATCGAAATGGCACGTGAAAGAGGGTCTAGAGCACGTGCCTGGGCCCACAGAGATGATGGTGTTGTTGTTTCACCCTCGATTGATGATAACACATCAGTTCCAGAGACCCTTGTACCTTCAAACAATGTTTCCTCGGCAGCTTTAATCGGATTGTCATTGTTGGGGAATCTGGATGGGATTTACAAGTATCCAGAGTATCCCAGCATCAGACTGCATGCATTGACAACAGGCTCTCGCCAACGTCCTGGCGGTGTGCTACTGTTTGGGTACACATTTGTTGGAAAGCTATGGATTAGTTTAGGCTATGATGAGAATGGGTTTGATAAAGAGATCGATAAGTATTGGGTCAATGTTCTTTCCACTATTGATGAACTGTTGTAAATAACGCATGGAGATGGGTGATCCGTAATGTGAAAAAACCACTTCGATTACTTTAATAGTGAAGGCTGATGAAAATTCACAACGTGAATTGGTGAACAGAACCATGTTCTAGAATCTGACTCAGAATTTAAGCTGGTATGATTTCTATGTACGTAAAGATCATTCCATGAAGTCAAAGGAACTCACGCCGACAACTGACTTTGGCATCCGTCGCCGAGGAATATCATAGTCTCTCCTCACAATAAATACTACAGAGATTTACAAGTCATCCTCCTCATTAACAATTAATTTCCTTACCGAGGACGGTATGCCTACCAAGCAGTGTCGTACGTGGCTCGGAATAGCAATCAATTGCTTGAGCTCCCCAGCTAACCAATATGGGACAGATTACCCGCGCAGTTTCCTGACATTGAACATCTCAACCTAAAAAATGCAACAGTTTTGCAACACCACTGAGGATGCTTTTATATGTCAGGTAGTTCACGTTGAATCAGCCGTATCCATGTACTCTCCTTGCACCCATCTTCGGTTGCGTCGATCCTTTCCCACAACTTCTCTTCGTCCACACCATAAATCTCGTATTTGCCACCTCCCAATTTCAACCCATTTCGTGTTGCAGCTTCCATTGCAGCTTTGTTCTCGCCCCTGATTGAAAGTGAAAAGACATGATTTGTTGTAGGGAAATCAACGTACTGTAGCAACTGGAGCAACTCTGTTCGATCCGGGAAAAATAGTCTGGGTTCTAACATACCCAGAATAGCGAGTGCAACACGGTAGAGAAAAGAATCACCCTCGAGCATGATGACATCCCATACTCGAGCACATGCCTCAAAGGGGAGGTGATCGAGAAAGAGAGTTACAAGCCAGTCGGAGAGGTAGGCTGCTGGTGATATGTGGTGTTGCTTAAAGTTAAAATAGACTATGAAATTGAGTTTGTGACAGGGAGGAAGATGGAAAGGGTTACTTTTTGGCATGCCATCAGCTAGGAGAGCGTCGAATATCCTATCGTTGCTGAGTTGGGGACTAGATATGTGAGTGGGTACGACGGACCTGTAATAAGCCTCTAGCTGGATATTTCAAGATGAAAATTGAGGTCTTTGAGAACTGATGGGAATGAACGTACATCATCTTTCGACCTGTCACCGCCGTAGAAGCTACGCAAGCAATGGCGTTCCAGGAGGTTGCGCATGACATTGAATGCCTGCTGCATGGGCATTGTGATGAGCATCATTGCAGCGATTTTTGCAGCGCCGTAGGTGTAACCCAGACCCTCGTCGCTCCTTGCGATGACCCAGGCATAAAGCATGTCTTTGAGGTCGTTGTACAAGGGTCCGGCATGTGGATGGAAGAGGTGGAGAGAGGGAAGGGTAGAGATGACATCCTGTTCGATGAGGTCGAGAGTGGCTTGGGGGAAGAGATTGGCGGAGAGAGCACGTCTTGCACGAGCGAGACAGGAACGAAGATGATCTACAGAAGAGATGAATGAAAAGGAATGAATGAAAAGGAATGTAGAGTATAGGATCTGACCTTTGCCGAGGGCAAGAGAATTGCCAACAGCCTTTTCCCAGAGAGAGGCACGCAGGTTGCTGGGAATGCCGGTCCACCAGAGACTGCGTATCTGGGGATCCCTGTATACGATACGCCAGTCTGGGATGACCTGGTTCTCCCAGACGACGAGAGAGGCCTGGATGTGTTGCTCACGGAGGAGACGTCGTTGGCTGAGAGCTTTGCGTTTTTTTTCGGCTGGTGTGAGGATGTGGTGTGTGTGTGAGTGTAGATATAGATAATGGGCTGCTGACCTGCTGCATGGCTGCGATCCATCATTCTCTCCCAGTCAGCCAGGTGTCTCTCATCCTCTCCTGATGGTTTGGGAGGCAGGAACACTGGCCGTGTTTTGCTTCTGACCTGTTCCAACCGACTCGGTCCTGGAGCCATGGCGGTGGGAACAATATGTTTGTCGATGATTGCTCGTTCGCTGTCGTCGATTGTTCATCGTCGTTGTCGTTGTCGTTGTTGTCGTTGTCGTTGTTGTTGTCACTATTGTTGTCGTTGTTGTTGTCACTATTGTTGTCGTTGTTGTTGTCACTATTGTTGTCGTTGTTGTTGTCACTATTGTCGTTGTTGTTGTCACTGTCGTCGTCGTCGCTGTGTCGTTGATTGTTCATCGCTATCATCGTCATTGTTGTCGTTGTTGCTATCATTGTCATCGTTGTCACTATCATTGTCATCGTTGTCGTCGATGATCCCTGAACTACTACTCGTCCTCGCTGGTCACAAATCGTCCCTTTTCCTCGACGACGCCTCGCTGAACCCTGCCTTTGCCTCTCTCCTCCATCCAGGCGAGCAGCATGCCCTCCTCTCGCTTGCCCAAATGGCTTCCCGCTACACCCACATCACTGCTGCCTGCACAAGACTTTCCCATTCTCCTTCCCGTTATATATGTGCCCTCTGCGCATCCCTCCGCCTCATCCTCGCAGATGAGTATCACACTCTCGTCCTCGAAACAGAGGCAAAAGTCCTCAGGCGTGATTCTACCCTCGTCGCTACAGGTGCATTTGTCCCTCTCTCATCCATACGCGCCCTCTTCTCCGAGTGGGATGCACCCTTTGCTGCACTCGTCCACCTTGTCGACCTCCTTGAGGCAGAAAAACAGTGGAAACCAGGGCCACTCATCGATCTTTTGTTATCACGCTCTCAAACGGGCGTGCGTCGCATCGCAAGCATCTTTGGCCATTTATCCTCTGCAGTTCAACGCGTCTGGAGATCCCAAATAGCTGCTTTTATTGTCCACGGCACTATATCATCCTCGGATCCTCTCGCATCCCAAGATTATGCTCTCGAGGACGGCTCAATCCCATCCTGCATTTCCTTACAGTCTCGCGATTCCATTCAGTATGTAGGTCGAGCTGTGGCCACTGTCAAGGCAGCCAAATGGCAAAAACAGCTTCCCACCACAATCGCCTCTGACCATACCAATATGCTCGAGTCCGTTCTGCCTCAGAACCAGCACGCGTTTGATCGTGTCATTGCACAGATACGATTCAACGTCAGCGAATGGCTATGGAGGAACGTCCTCACTCGCCAGGATATAGAGGACGCTGTCGATTCCTTGTACGTGCACATGCTATACCATTCTTACTGCTCATGTTCGTACTCAAGGCCGTTGCAAGGGGTGACTATTTCTTACTCAGAAACGGAGAATTTAGTCTCTCCCTCATTCGTGAGATCGAGAGACTCAAAGTTGCCCGCCTCACAGTGCGGTCGGGTCCAGTATCCATGATCAGGGATCAGGATCTCAACCTTGCCCTTCTCCGTGCATCTCTGGGCACCACTGCTCAACAGGATCCGACACTCTCTCGCCTCCGTTTCTCCCTTCCTTCAGGCCCGTTGCGTCCCCTCCTACCTTCACTCCCCTCGTCAATACCAACTTCCTCCCATCCTTCACTTTTTCACTCACACCTCCTTGGAACACCCTTGCTCTTGTCATACTCCGTTTCTTGGCCCCTCGATCTCTTCCTCGATCAGACGGATCTAACCACATACTCTGGTTTATTCAGTTTTCTATCAGCTTTACGTAAAACACACATGCGTATACACACTTGCTGGATCTCTTTATCCAACGCTCAACGTGCACGCAGGAGATGGACTGGCCTGGGTGAAGGAGGCACAGTTGAGGATCTTGAAGCAAGGAGGAACCTGCTCAGGTGTGGGTGGGGTATTGTTCGTGACATGGGATGGTTCTTGGACACCCTCCTCGGTTACATCATGACCGATGTCGTAGATCTCGAGTTTCACAAGCTCAAAGAAAATCTTGGAAAAGGCGTGGATGCTGCAACGAGTGGTACTCAACGAGTACCTGGTGGCGACGGTTATCTTGATTTTACAACTCTTCGTACTATACATGCTGCGTATCTGGACAGAATTCTACACGGTTGTCTATTGAACAATTCCTCGATGATGTCAATCGTCCATTCTATTTTGGAGTCTTGTGAACAGTTTGTAGCTCAGGTTGAAAGATGGGGCGGGGATGTTCTTCCTGCTCTTCTATTCGAGGGTAGCTTGAAGAGTGGAAGTGACCGGGTCGGAGTATTGGTTCGGGAACGATGGCAGGTCGTATCCAAATTGAACAAGGTACAGACCAGTTTTGTTTTCAATGGTCTACTGTTCTTATCTTACCCCTAGACCCTGCGCCATCATCTGGTGTCTTTCTACGAACAGTTAATAGTATCTACTTCTCAGAAACCCTTTTCAGTGGGAGTGGATACATCAAAATCGATAATGATGAATACAAGCATCAATCAAGCACTCGCTCAGGGAACGCCAAGAAATGCAGAGGCAGAAGCTCGAAGGCACGTTGAAAGACTGTTGTTGAGATTGGATTTCAATGGAGAGTTCTCTACACCGAAGACAGTTCCTATACATGAAGGAGACGAAGATATTCTTGCAGAGGGAGGAATAGTGTAGTTGTAAGATAAGATAAGTTTGTCGACACCGCCACCGCGGTTAAGCCAAGCGCTCAAAATTTCGGTTGTTCTCACTATATAGTGTGAGCACACTCGCAAATTTGCTACAGCTCGACTACTAATTGTCTACTCATACGACGTGTAGACGCTGACCATTTCACAAGAAACTGGCTTCTTTCACACACGAGAACTCGGTAGAAGATTCCAGGAATCTGCTGGTATAAGAATAAATGATAACGAACAGCTTGAGAGCGATACCGGTAGGAAGCACACTCGCACCCTCTTTTTTTTTTTTTATCGATGATGCGATTTTAATCAGTTGCCAATATTAAGAATGACTTCTCGACCAAACAATGTTTCCATATCTCGCCTTCATCAACAAATCGGTCTCTTTCCTTCTCCCTCTATTACCATGGCTTCTCGTCAGTATACTTTTCTGTCCTCTTTCTCTTTCTGTGATTGACTTACTCTCATCGCTTCATGTAGAGTATACATCTCGCCTTATCGGTGCTCCCAACACGCTTGGTAAAAAAAAAACTCCACCTCTCAAATTATCCATTCAGAAAGATTGACACAGAATACAGAACATCGTGTTTACATTGAACAAAATGGATCTGTTGTTTCTCCCTGGCACGATATTCCCCTCTTCGCTGATCAGCCCAATGGCATTTTCAACATGATCGTTGAAGTCCCCCGTTGGACTAATGCAAAACTCGAAGTCTCAAAAGAAGAGTCTTTCAATCCTATCAGACAGGATATCAAGAAAGGTCGCCTACGTTATGTCAGGAACTGTTTCCCTCATCATGGTTACATATGGAACTATGGTGCTTTCCCTCAGGTAATCCATATACGTTTGATTGAGCTTTTATCATTGTCATTCACGGGTTGTTGATTTGAATTAGACATGGGAAGATCCTACGCAATCTCATGTTGAGACCAAGGCTAAAGGTGACAATGACCCACTTGATGTTTGCGAGATCGGCGAACAGATCGGTTATGTGGGTCAAATCAAACAAGTCAAAGTTCTCGGTATCATGGCTCTCCTTGATGAAGGTGAAACCGATTGGAAAGTCATCGTCGTTGACGTCACCGATCCTCTTGCTTCCAAGCTCAATGATATTGAGGATGTTGAGAGGCATTTGCCAGGTTTAATTCGTGCTACCAATGAATGGTTCAGGTATAGACCAAAAGAAACTCCTCTTCGAAATATGTAACGCGTACTTATTATCGTTCCTAGGATTTACAAGATTCCCGATGGAAAGCCAGAGAACACTTTTGCTTTCTCTGGTGAGGCAAAGAACAAGAAATATGCCACAGAGATTATCCATGAATGCCATGAGGCATGGCGTCGGTTGATTACGGGTGAGACCCCCAAACAGACTCCTTCCTACGATCTCTCCATGTAGGTCATTCAAATGCGCTACATTTTTTTGCAATGTCTCAACGTATATTGCATAGCCGTAATATCACCATTTCTAACTCTCCTGGATTTGTCAGGAGGGACGACCCCTCTTACACTAGCTTGCCTCCTGATTCCAGGAAGCCTCCTGCTCCTGTTGATCCTTCCAGTGAGTTGTCTTTTTTTGAATTCTCCTTCATTGATCTTGTTATCTTACCTGAACATCCAGTCTCGAAATGGTTCTATATTTCCTCTGCTCAGGTTTGAGTCGACTACAATCGAGTATTCAGACTAAATCAATATATATATTATTTTGATCGTTCATTCCATGAGGGACGTGTTAGTGGACTACATTTCAATGAGATATATCATGCAAAGCAGAAAGGAAAACGAGATAGACATTCTAACGGGATTTTTCGTCCCACTCCGGTTGGAGTGGAGGATATCGGCAATATTGATCAGAGATAGATGTGACAGTCCATGTACCTAGAAAGAACGTTGAGTGCAAGGAACATTCATTGAAAGAAAGATACAAGCCTTCCAGGGCGGAGAAGATAGAATAATCAAGGGTCGGAACACGAGAGACGGTGTGAGTTTCCAGGACTTTGCCCGGTTTGCCCCCTTTTTTGAGACTTAGTTCCGAACGCTGATACGTGAAAGCGAAAGGAGGTTCTCCAACGAGATTAAAGACAATTTCGGCTTGATCGCCTGCAGAGAGGTATGAGAAATACGCCAACCCGCTCAACCGATAAGATCATAACAAACCTTCGTGAATGTCTTGAATTATACGTTTTCCATGACCGACTTTGGCTGAGGGTAGTGAGTGTACCGTATAACGAATGTCTGTAACTGTCGCTTTGCACATCTTTTGTTGATGTGCAATGGAGGTAATAACCAGTTCTCCAGGCTGGGATTGAAGTAACGAAAAAGGCGAAGTCTTGACTTCCTGAGAATATGCTCGGTTGTCTATGCGATACCTATTCAAACGTGTAAGCCAAGCAACAATATGGCACCAGTGGGATGTGACATACCCAACAGTCCAAGGAGGAATACCTTCGAGCTGGAACTGCACCGTGTCACCAGCACAGATATCGGATCTCCTATCAATGGGAATAATCGCCGCTGTCTCTGCGACGTCGACCCAAATTGTATTAAACATGGAATTCAGTGCCGACTGGGCACAATCAGAAGTATCTGTGACAGATTCAATAGTTACGAGGTATGAACCAATGGATTTGAAGCGGTATGAAGGTATGGAAAGTCGCCAAATATGGTCATGAACTTTGATTACTTTGGTCTCGACCTCACTGGCAGCGATATCTTTGACGCTGAGCGCGAGAGTAAATGGTGGCGTACCCTCAAAGATGACTATACCGTCGTCTGAAGAGGGATCGAGGGGCATGAAGGTATCGTTCTGACAGTAGGTCATCCTGTTGCGGCTCTTGAACCGGACAGAAGGCCGTCGTATGACTTCCTGTTCGAAGAGTAGTCGTTCAGAACGGGGAATAATAGCCGCCCCATGCTTCTTGAGGGGATAAGCGGAGTCACCAATTTGCTTCACTTCATAGTACATGCGCCCAGCCGTGGAAGTCTGAAGTTGAAATCTTGTACGCGACTGTATGCTGTTGAATGTAGGTTGGTCAACAAGTTTCGTGCCTCTGGCTTCGCTATCTTGAGCAATATTGTACATGATTTGGAAAGGCGGACGGCCAGTTAAGTCAAGGTCGACGTAGTCAGGGGCACCCTCGCAGATTGACGGAAGGATATAAGAACCATTATAAGAATGGAAATAGGCAATAGTTGAAGAGGACAGTTGGGCAGAAGGACGAGGTATCCAATCGACATGATATGTTGCCTGTTTGGAAATAATGGATCCGGGACAGAGGGCATCGTCGATGCCAATAATTTCGTATGTTCCTTTGTCAGCCACTCTCAAGTTATCATTTGCAGAGTAGAGTGTTGCTCTGAAGGTCTTCTTTTCGTCGCTCTTCAGACGATATCTCAATCGCCAGGGCTGGAGAACGCATGAGAGCGAGCAGAAAAATGGGCTCAAACTACGTACCCCATCTCCAGTAAGTCGAAGAGGAAGGCTAGCCTTTTCACCTTCTGTGATAGTGACGTGTCGTTGCTCAATTTTTCCGTAGAACTGAGCGGTAGGCTGTTTCCACCAAGTTGAGCGATTGAGTCACTAGTATACGTTAAATCATACCCATGTACGTTTGACGTGAACAACAATACCCGAAACATTGACTGGTCGTTTGCAGTAACTGTCTTCAGCGCTAACTGTCCATAAAAGTTGGCATCATTTTCATAGTTCAAGTGAGACCACATACTAAGATTGATCTCGAAAGTACCACTGGTCTTTTGAAGGTCCTCAGGAATAGGTATCTGAACACGTTGTCGAGAGTTTTCGACACCAGAAATATGGAAACTATCTGAGCCCTTGGGCCCGATAATCTGAAATTCAACATTCCACGGACCAGTTCCCTGAGATCAATCCGTGAGTACTGTAATGTATAAGTATACATGGATAGTAAACGTACTTTGAGCTCAAGATCGATAGGAACGGTATCTCCCGCGCAACTGGTTGCACTCTTTTTTAGGACAGATCCTGCAAAATCAGCCGAGGCAAGTGGATGGACAACTTGATCGATACTAGGCCCATCCAATTCGACCTTGGCATAGTTCGAGTCACTGATCGAAACAAAGGTAAAGATGTAATGTCCACTTTTATCAGGTTGCATTGTCAACTCTCCTCGTGAGTGGGAGAAAATCATGGAACGCTCCAAGGGTGGCTGATCGTCCTGTTGTTCTGTGTAGTAGACGCGGAATGGAGCTTGCCCATGAAGAACTAAAGACGCGGATACGCCAGTATCTCCAGAACTGCCAGATGTATGAGTGATAGTATAACTCCCAGAGTCAAGACACTCGCCATTCGTGGATTCGTTTCCATTCAATGTGGGCAGAAGGTTTCGGCTGCTCAACAACTGAACATGCATCGGGGGCAAGTACGTCTCCGTGACAATACTGTAGTACAGTAAATTCAAGAGGACCAACATGTATGGGGTACGTACCTTTCCCATAATGCCAGTAACTATGTACTCCCCGGGAGCATTTGCTCTTATTGTAAGGTCTTGCTTTTCATCTGAAGCCTTCAGAGTCTCCTTCCAAGGCTTTAGATCTGGGTATGTTTTCGATCCATCGATCGACTCCTGGGGTGGTTGATAACGTATAGCAACCTCCCAAGGTGCATCAAGCTTATCCAAATCCTTTGTCGTGAGTTCCAAATCAGTATATGATCCGATAAGTAGTGGTTTGGGATGCTGAAGATTGCAGCTCTTGAAAGAAACCACGGGGCGACCCAAAACCATGAAGGATCTAGTCGTCTCGGTCTTGCTGACTCCGTCAAGTTCTCCAACAACCAGATCAATCCCAACGCGCACCGAGTTTCCCTGACCATCAACAACTTCTTCAAGCGCATATAAGTGTGTTCCAGGTTCGTCGAGGGAAATGGAAAGAGGTATCTTGACGGTTTGAGGTACGAGATTCCTCCTTACTAATTGCAACCCCTTGGGATCTTCTTCTGGCACAGTCGAGCGATAATCCCCTTCAATGCCCTCCACTAAATATTGATCTCTCTTTTCGTTGATGGTCTTCAGCCAACGCAGACTGAGTGGAGGAGTTCCTGTGACACTAATCAAGAGATCCAGATTGTTATCTTGGCCTGAGCACCACACGGAATCCCGGGCCGTTTGTTCACTCGTATCCACGAATGCCACCTGAGGGCAAGGGACAATCACAACCTCTGAGGGCTGAGTCAAGCGTGCCTCGTTGTGGGCCACGTCCCAGACTTGCTCAAGTCGAAAGATCCCAGGTTTTGAAATGCGAATATAAACGAGAGATTGAGACTTTTGTAATGTCGGTAGACTCGTTTTTGAACTAATATCGTTGTCATCGTCATATTCATCCTCTTCTTCGGGTTGCGTTTGAAGCGAGAGAGCGGGTGTCAGCTGCAAAAAGTCCTGTAGGTTTTGTTCAAGATTTTTGGCAGTAACTTCGACGAAAACCTTGTCTGTAGGTGCGTTCAGAGGGCTGACAGAGTATTTGAGACCAGCAATATTGGTATTGTTCAAGAGCACCGGAAGAAGCATGTAGCTTGACAATTGGGAGAGACAATACTTGTTGGCATCGGGATTTAATTGTGCGGTGCTTATTGGTGACATACGAACTGTGTGTTGACCGAGGAGATGCTGCTCTCGATTACTATTGGAGCTTTGAATAAGTCCGAAGCTGAAAGCGGCGAGGACATTGACGAGGGAGAAGCGTTCTGAGTTCGAAGCAAATTCAAGTGTCCCTGAAAGGTGTAAGCCAAAGTGAACACAGATAAATGATAAGCAACTGTACCAGACTGTCCACTCTGCATGGTTCTGGAACTCTTGGGAAAACCTACGTTGAGACTGATACCACCGAACATAAGACCATCAAGAAAGAGAGAAGATAAGATAAGAAGAGCAACTGTTGCTTTGCTGTAATTCAAGCGTGGAATGCGCAACAGGGAGAGGATACTGATGAAAAGGCAGTCGACAACTATCCACTTCCGACAAAGTGATGGCCGATTATCATTCCATTTAAGTGACCAGATAAAGTCAAACAACTTGATACTCTAAGTTTCGAGTTGGTGATAAATGGCATACTAGAGGGAAGGCAATACCCACCTGACTTAGTGCCCCGAAACTGAGATAATAAAGTCGTTGTGAAGGGATATCGAGGTAGACTTCAGATATCAGTGGCTTGTCTTCATGATTCGGAGTAGCCGGCTTTAAGGCAGATAATGACATTCTGGTAATGTCCTCAGAAAAGCCACAGAATAGTTGGAACTGGATCCCGGATTGCACGGTAAGGTTAACGCGTGAGCTCGAGACGCGCTAAGGTGAGGGTGATACTAATCACGTGGCAGTTTTTGAATTCCGCAAACTAGGCAAGACGTGGAAGAGTCTTCCAATTAATGCGAAGGTGTATCGACCCAGAAATGTGGTAGCTTCTTGAGGTACTACCGTATGAATATCTCCCGACATACTCGGCACGAAGGACAAGGACTCTCTCAGAATTCCGGGGGGTTGCACTGACGCAAGTCAGATGACCTTGGAGGACTACTTGGAAGAAAGAAGAGCTGCCCACCATCTCGCCTCATTTATTATCCATCACCGAGCTGCCCACAATATCCACCACTGTCTCATTGCCCATGATACTATGTTTACTCTTTCTCTGTTCTACATGATTCTTGTAATGGTTACAGTTACATCTACCATATAGAATTGTAATAGAATTGTGACCTTGCAACCACAGTCACTTGGTTATAAAATCCACCATAATAAATATGCTCCCATAGTTTCTCTGGTACTGTGTTTGGCATAGGTTTTCCTGCTGGCACCTCTATCCTATTCTTCATTTTCTGATACTGATCACAACCCTCTACATACTTCTTTATCTTTTTTGTCATATCTGGTAACCAACTCTGCTGTCTTTCACTGATCTTCATGACTTGCTCACTGGTATGTCATGATATAGCCAGATTATCTACAACCTCAAATCATTGTTCTATAGGACTTTCCTTTTCTTTAATACTAACTCTTTGTCACATACCATCTAACATCCACACCCTCTCCATGCTCTTCTGGTGTGAATCACACTCCATTCCGGTACCTGTTATAAGATGAAAGAGTGGACAGACTCTTTCGTCTTATAACAGTTGCCACAACAGTACCCATCAATCTGAGGACCAAACTCTACATGCTTCATCAATCCCATGGAGTTCTGAATGATAACCCCCACAGTGCCTAATAATCCAGAGTATGCATAGTGGTAGAGAATTATTAGATTATCACTTCTGTATTTAAGAATGTTAGCTACCATATACTATTCTTTAGTCTGATAATCAACTTAGATTATACCACACTCACACTAAGTATATCAAACTTTCCTTTCTGAAATATAACCATATGATGAGTCAGGCTAGGTGCAACAATTCTTTGTTGAAGCCAAGGTTGCCTTATTGTCAGAATTAAAGACAGTGGACTTTGATTCTTTTCATTTTCATTTTTTATTTTATTTTGTTGTTCTTTTATTTATTTGGGCTTAGAGTTAAGAGTAACATAACATCACATATGACTTGGTGTCACACATCAGTCACAATCACGCAATCATGTAGCATACAGAAAGATGTAGAAAGATTTGGAAGCAATGACATCATATCACATGTTAATGACATGTATTACATATATTTCTTTAGAGTAGGCTAGGTTAGTGTAGTATAAACTATGAACTAAATGTATATAAGGTAGACACTTTGTAACTGGAACTCTATTGAGTTCTCTTGTGTTACTCAATACAAGAGTTGTCTTTTAACTTTACTCAGAATCTAAGATCTTAACACTTATCTATATAGCTGTCACAAACTTCATTCAGCTTGTATCTCTACAACCAGTGGACTGACTTTCACAAACTAAGTTGTGCTGGAAAGCCCCAAATGAAGGCTATCTACACATATGCAGGATGTACAAAAGCAACAACAAACAATCAAGATATCAGATTATTAG